>Ga0126337_10000615_pt1 | contig 18801 bp, 9 predicted proteins | sample DipCmetagenome_FD_92527 | JGI IMG/M metagenome (GOLD analysis project Ga0126337, IMG submission 92527) | Coral microbial communities from La Bocana,Puerto Morelos, Mexico - Diploria C A metagenome | ecosystem: Host-associated > Invertebrates > Cnidaria > Coral | place: La Bocana,Puerto Morelos...
AGATCGGAAAGTGTAAAAGACATCAAGACAACGATAGATGAATAAAGAGCGCTTTTTGCACAAAATAAATCTCAATTCTATTTACAGCTTTGTGGTACTCGGAAACGTTTAGGTTGATTGCGTAAATTGGCTTTCTTGAATTTTGTTAAAGTTTGGTTCTATTCTTGCCAAATTAAGTCTTGAGAAAATGAATTTCAGGCAAATTGTTTTGTGTTCAAAGCGCATTTATTGTTCGGATAAATTTTTATTTTAGAAAAGTTTTTCATTCAGAGATTTCTAAGTTATGAAAAAAAGATAACGCACAAAGCGCGAAGCGATGAGTAAAATATCGGTTTTTCGTGCACTGAGTTGAAACTCAATTTGGGATTTACTACTCAGATCACAATGAATGTTTTTGAACTGCATTACTTTAGCACATAACATCCATGTTTCTTTTAGCTTAAAAACTTCTTTAATATATTTTAACTTTGCTAGCTGAAGACAAATTCCTACGCTAAATACTCTAAATACCTCAAACGGATAAGCAACAGCGCAGACGCTTTCTTTGTGAATTTTTATCGATTTATGAGCTAATCTGCACGTAATTGGACTTACCTATCAGGAAAACACGAAAAACTCTTTCTTAGTAGCCCGTGCTGCACGTGGCATTGAACTCAGATAGTACAAGCAGCCTCGCTTCCATGCTGCATTATATAGGGTTATAAAAAAAACCCGTTTTTAGTCACCTTCCCCTGCTGAGATTTTCAGAGACTTTTGATATGTCGTAGAGGATATGTTCCTGGACCAAAAGGCGTTAGAAAACCTTCTGTCTCAATTAGTAACAGGTTGACCTATTTTAGGCGATAAAAAGCCTGGACTATTGAGGCAAAAAGTTGTGAAATTGCGAAGGAAATCCATTAAAACGCACGTCAATGACGTGCGAGGTACGTGGGTATCGAATTACAAATATCGAACCACAAAAAGTTTAAGAAATTGGATACCTGTGATTGGACACTTACATGTAGGTACTCGCGCGCCGTTACGCGGCAAATAGGCGCGCGGAGAAATAATCACGATCGAGAATTTCGTTATATATGCGATTAAATAAAAATAATTTTATAGTGTTCATCGCAGCTACATATTTAAAGTTTGTCTGATCAAAGCGGCGAAGCCACGGGAAGAATGGTCAGTAAAATTTCGAAAATTCTACAGGTGGCTTTGCTGCGGACCAAAATTTCCTCGTGGTCTCTTCACCACCAAAAGGGTCCCAAAACGAAACACTCGCAAAGAAACATACCGTTAGCTACGCGGGTTATTTATAACTGTTTCAACAGCTTTAATATTTAACGGCTTTCAAACGAAACCTGTGAAAAGACTCCGTTACCAGTTGTGTTGTCGAATAACGAATGTGCATCCGAGACTTTGACAAACATTACATAGAGTAAAGTGGCCGAGGGGGAAGGGGATAGGGGCTTGGGGCGACTAGAGAGCCTGTTCATAGGTTATGCCGACGCAATGTCTCCACCTGTAGAACCTGTAGTACTGCACCCAGAACTTGATGTTCCCATGGCAACCGTATTCTGAGCAGTACGGTTTTTAAATTTGGAATTCTCTTTTTACAAAAAGTATATAATTTGACCTCATGCAGTTTTTTTTTGCAGTTTTAGACTATCTTGCGTTGATGTTTTTCATGAATTCTACTTTAATTAAAGAAATGGATGCTTTTTGGATATGATTACGTAATTACCACATGATATGACATGATGTCATGTTGCTTACTGAACTATATACACTCTACGTTTCATTGTTGTCGCTGAATATTCTTAATGTCATGATGGTGGAGAAGGACTGGGAAAGGGTGGCAATTCCACTAATAAACCTATGCCCTCCTCAAAGACAGTGTTTTGGAAATGTATGCTTAAATCAACATTACAGCCTCTGAGCATACATTCAGAAAGCAAATACAATTGTAGCTATGTTCTGCAATAGGAGGCTTTGAAGAAGTTTCAATTTACGAGAAGTTAAGCTGAACAATTCATCAAATATTATATTTGCCCATTAGCTGACATTTCGCTTAAGCTTTCCGAACATAACATTACTTTTGAATTCTTTGCTTGAGCTTACCTAAAGTAACATGATTTTATTTGAATTTGAATATTGGTTATGCATGGCCACATGCTAACATCTCCAAACAAAAAAATAAATACCATACAAATGAAAAAGACAAAGCTAATAGGACTGATTAACAATGTTGACAGCAACAATTCTGAAAATCTAAAATTCAAATATCATCTCTAAAATCTCTAAACTATTTATGAAGGAGTCTTTGTTCCTGATTTTGGGGCCTCATTTTCCGAGCGCTTGTTTTGAACACTTCATTGTTATAGTACAAGTATAAAACTGTAACACAGATTTTGAATCTTTCATTAACAAATAAAGAAGCCTAAGCCATGTATTACATTGTGATAAAACATGATGGGCATTTGAGAACACAAGGCAGATGTAGAAAACACGAGCCACATGCCTTGTGATATAGAGATGAAAATAATGAAAAAAATAATGCTTTTTCTTTGTTTTATGCTCTTATAAAACATGGGCTTTGGACCAATCAGAGTGTGCACAGGAACCTATCTATATTAAATAATTTTAGTATATCCAATAAGCATGTTGTGGATGTTCTGCATTTGTGATACACTGTAGATTTATTGCTAACCAATATAGTAATCTACCTATTTTAATTTAGTACGATTTTTACAATTTTGTTAGTATTCTATGTACAAAGATACTAATATCACAATCTTCTAAATTATACTTCTCAATTTACAGTTGAATGAAGATATTATGTAAGAAACCAAGCTACTTTATTATAACAACATATTAAATATCATGTATTTACCCTTCATAACTGTACATCCTCAATATAATTTAATGGCAACAATAAGTTAATATTCCTCTCCAAAACTATACTATTATCCCTAAGTTTTAATAATTGTAGTTCCCTCACAATGTGTGAATAAGTCAACTGTTTTGTGATATGTATAGCTAGTCAAGTACAACTGCTTGTCATTGGACACTTGATAATAACAAGTGTTAAATGACAAGAAGTTTCCATTTGCACGTCAGTTATGTACACTTATAATAAACAACAGCCTCCGTCTAAAGGCTTCCCACTGAGCTTTTTGCTCAAAGTTTCGTTTAGACTTCTTAATCTCAAAATGACTGTGTTATTGTTGCTGAAGTGTGTTTACCGCTTGGTACAAATTCTAATTTATAAACTGGGTCCGGCTTTTTTACCACAACACTTTGCTTCTTATTGCCTTGTTTTACCACAAATACAGTATGCATCCAATATTTGAACAATAAATAGCTTTAAACAAGGCTTACAAGTAAAGATAATTATTCTTTGCATTAAGATTGTGTTTTCTGTAAACATTTCAAAAAACAGCTCTGGAAAGACTCAACATACTGTAAATTGTCATGGACAACAGTCCTCGTGGTGCATGTGAAAGATCTCTACAGACCTCCACTGACAGATCTACTGTATAATATAGATGTGTCTAACATATGACACAACACCATACCTTTCTTTCCTCACAATAATAGTCCAATAAAGAATAAATGTATATTTAACACAGAGATTCCACGTTGTAGTGTTTCTGTTCAGTAATAAATCACATGTACAGTAACATCAAAATATGATAAGAAAAAAGTGGCGCACAGGGTGAGAGCTGCGTGACTAGCACTGCTGTTCTTGTCACATTTTGACACCTTTTGTAATCTACTACTGAACAAACACACAGCAGCATGGAATAGATATTGTATTTGTTTTATACAAGAGACAGAAAAAATGTTAATGGAGTCATCTATGCATTTATCCCCCAAATATCATAAGAACCAATCAAAATGTGAGGATAGTTTGAAATATCAATATAACTGAAAACACTTACCCCCTAAAAGAGCTGTGATTATCCTCTGTAAATTAAACTGCAAGTTTCATGAGGTAAATTAGATAGCAATCTTCCTATGACTTTCTTCATGCTGTTTTTTTTTGACTCCCTTATGTCAAGTCACACATCCCTAAGTTTGTACATTTGTACTTTGTACAAGTACTAAAAGGCAGTAGCAACCTGCATCTGTTATGTACCACAAAAATCACCCAATGGTGGAATGGGCTCTAAATTTTGTTTTAAAGAACCCACACACCCTTCACAAAGAGTAGGGAATGGTGTTTTTGCATAACCCTAACCCCTAACCCTAAATGTTGTTGTTGTTCGGGTTTGCTGCTTAACATACATGTAGGGCTAACCTCATTGCAGCTTGTTCCCCTTCTCACAACAATATAAAGGTATGTGGGTGGGTCAGCAAAGAAAGGGGAAGTGGCTGCTGTGGTAGTACAAAAAATCAAATCCATTCCATGGTTTAGAAGTGCACTACACTACTGTACATGAGTTGATATGATTGATAAGTAACTGGACCTCATGTCTTATAATTCAGAGAGAAAACATGCTTGTAACTTGAAATTACCAGCCTGATCACTCTAAATTGTTGTCCACTCAGTGTAATTATGACATTGGTAACCATTATGGACATATATTTTATAAACATTTTTTTCATCTACTTGTTTTCCAAGAAGTGGTTTTCCACATCTAAATAATTTATGAGCTTTGGTGGTAGTGGCAATTCATGAAGCTTATCACATCGGGAGTTTTGTCGAATGACAAACCTGCACAGATGTTGAAGGGACGGAAGGTTTTCAAACCTTGACACTGGTGTCATGAATCGAACAGGATGAGGTGTGTCCAGGAAGCCTGGATTATTAGAAAAACATAGGACTCCTTTTTGAGAGATTCTTATTGACCGTTTTATAAGCCCCACAACTGTTTTAGTTCCCATTAGACCAGTAGGGGTTAAGAAGCCAAACCGTCCATCCTCGTACCTGATCCGGGTGTGGCAGGTTCTTCCCCTGGACCTGAAACTTACACTATACAAGTGGAACTCATTGGAGCTGTCACGAACAAGAAAACAGCCATCAGGTTTTCCCTTAAGCTTATCCTCGGCCTCATATCGGTTGATAGGACCCCAGTACCAGCTATAATGTGACAGTGACTCTAGGGATCTGGTAAGCGACAGTTCAGTGCCAGAAGTAGTTGTTTGGCATTTGGTGTTGCCATGAGAGGGCTCTTCCACATCATTGACTTTGTTTTCAGTATTTGAATGTTCACCTTTCCCACTCACATCAAGTGACAGTGACAATGATTTAGCATGTTGTTGCCACTGTTCTTTTCTGATGATGCGAGAGTGAGGGGGTATTGGAGGTGGAACCTCTTCCTGGTACGAAAATGCCCTTTTCCGTGCTGATTCTACAAAAGGAACTTCGTTTGCTTCAAACAGACAGCTTTTTGTACGTGAATAAGCAGCACAGCTGGCTCCAGCTGGGTCATCAGGTACATTAAACATACCCTCCTGAGTTTCATCTCCCTCGTCAAATTTACCATGTATTCCAGAGGTAAATGTTTTTGATCGAGAACGCTCAACATGAGAAGCACCTGCAAAGCGACCTTTTGCAAAGCCTGGAAAACTAAATGTTTTCTGCATGTTTTTTCGAGAAAGTTTTTTAGTTGTTGTGGGTAACTCATCTTCGATGCTTGCATACGCCACCGGCCATGAATCACTCGTTTCATGAGATCCAAGAATATTGGTTAAATCCTCGGTGGACTTACGAGGACGAAACTTGTTCCTGAGCTTGTGCAAAATGTTCTTTTTATCTCCCGTAGCCTCAGTCGGATCAGAAATGTTAGCCGCTGCCGTTGCGGAACTTTCCTCTTTTAAGTCAGCAGCTGGCCGACGTCTCGAAGTTAAGAATTCTCCATTTCTGTTCGGTTTCTCTTCCTCTGTGTCGTCAATGTCGTCATAAATCTGCTCTCCTTCTTCTTTCCCTGCCTCTTCCATGGTTGCATTTAAGACCTTAGAAAACAAAACATAAGCAACAGAAAAACTATATACAAGGTAAGGTATAAACTATAGCTTAGTGCCTAATTCAACATAAACAAAGGGTACGCAGTATAGGGATGTTTGGCAATCGGTAACTTACCGTAGATGTTTACTATAAATTTAAAATGTTCAGTCGTCGCAAACGATCAACGTTTTTGGAGGCACTGAAAAATTTTTCTTGCACATCACAATGAGATGTGCATTTTCCGTGGCGAAGTCAAGTGACATCCAGTAGACATCACGTGTAATCTTACACTGCCAAACCACTATTTCAAAAGGACCGCTGGGCACTTTTTTGCGGGAGCAGCTGCCTACTACCTTCAATGAACCGCAATGAAAAGGATTCACAAACGATGAGATGCGAATCCCTTGTTATTTTGGCTTTTTAGTTCTCTTTTGGAGGAAGGTGTCTTGCTCCTTTAACGATGTAACTGACAGCGTGGGTATTTCAGCGGTTGATGGATACTTAGCGGCGTTTGGTGATTTCAATGGTGATAAACAAACTGATCTATTCATCGTCACCGATGGCGGTAAGCTTTCAGTTATTTTTGTTGAACCCAGACAGAAAAAGTATTTAAGGTGTATAGGTAATGTTTGTTTTTGTACTGATATACATTGAGTTTAAACTTAAAGCCCTGGAAGAAGATCTAGAAAATGTAAGAAGCATAGATTTATCCAAGCCTAAGGTTTTTGAACGATGGTATACCAAATTATTTTTCCAAGGTATGGTGCTTCTTTCACGTGCCTTCAACATGAAGGGGCTCTACTGTAAAACTGCTTTAGCTGTTTAAACTTAAATAAGAGAACTCTTTGTTTCACCAGCAAATAGTTTTCTGGTTGGCATACTAATAGCAACATATATGCTAACAACCTCATTGATATGGTTACTATTCAAGCCCTTTGGCTACATGTACATGTACTTCTTGATCAGAAGTATTTTCCATTTTTTATTTCAGTGAGCATATTTAGAGTGCTACTAAAATACATGTATGAAACAAACTCTTCAAGAGGGACTTTAGGTTTTTTGTTCTTATAGCTATATAACAGTTATTCCACAAGCACATGTTGGATATATTGACAATAGCCTCCACTGGCACAGAAATGCATGTACATGTATGCTTCAATATTTGTCCATGGGCATTATCTGTCCTGATAAGACAGTGCATATGTAACATTTTTCCAAGAGCAAGCTCAATGAAAACTGTGAGCTTTGAGGAACAGAAGATGTCCGAGCTTATTTTCATCACAAATCGATGTATTGGAAACAGCCCAGCTCCTTTGCTTCTGCTTTTGTAATAAAGTTTCCAAGCTTCACAGCCATACATCAAAACTGACCTTTCAATTGTTTTAAACAAAATTATGTACCTTCATTTTTCTGCCTATCTCACTGGTGTCCCATATTCTGCGCATCCTATAGAAAGCCTGTCTAGCTTTACTCAGCCTATGCTTTGTCCAGCAATGCGCCTAAGTACACAAACTCTTTTATCTCATCTACCTGTTCACCATTAATCTCTATTCGTTGGTTCTTTCTGACATTCACTTGCATGACTTTTGTCTTCTTAGCATTGATCTTAAGGTTTTCATTGGCTAGTCTGCTGGTCTTATCTCTTATGTTGAAAGTCTACGAAAATGTTGAAGTCTATGAAATGGGTGTACAGAACTGCATTCCATTTGTTGACTTGTTCTAGTATATTCCTGAGAGCAAAGATCTGATCAATTGTACAGTCATGTACTTTTGTTCTGTCAAAAACCTGCTTTTTCCGTCTTCAGGATATTCATTGTCAACACCTTTTTTGACTCTACTTATCATCACTCTTCCAAAGATCTTATTGATGACTGGTAACATTGTAATGCCCCTCCAATTTGTACACTCATGTACATGTAGGTCACCCTTCTTGGGTAACTTTACTATCATTAATCAATCCTCTATTCCAACTTTTTTGTGTGCTATGCCTCCTTCCTTCACCTTGTTAAACAGCTTTGTCAGCTCCTTCGTTCTCTCATCTAAATCTGTTTCTAGGAGTTCTGTTACGTAATATATCAAACACGAGTGACAGTGTTTCATCAGGATATCCAAACACCGAGAAGATAGTTGAAAATACGATGCAAAGCAGAGTATTTTTGACGAAATTCAAGGTGTTTGGATAGGCGATGAAACACAGTCTCGAGTATTTGATATATCTTCTCAGTCGAAACAAAAACTAAGGAGTAAACGGAGAAGTAAAATCGTTAAAATCTATGCTAATTAAGACCGGGTATCCAGACCTCCTTCATGGTTGTGATTTCCTTTGTTTTAACTTGATGAATTAATTATGAGTTTGAGAATACATGTATGTTATCAAGTCCAGCTGGTCGAAATGGGGCTGAATAGATAGGCCTTTCAGGTGGTTTGTTCTTGAGTATGAAAGTGTTCTTTCCAGATCTTCAGTCTTTCACTCCTCTCATTTGTCAGTCTTTTATCATTTACTGCTGTACTATTATTTGGGATTATCACTGGCATATTCCCCAGTTTTATTTATTTATAAGGAATATTCAGTTAAATGATGTGTTTAGATGAATCGCATGCGAGCAAAAGTACAGTTGTACTTGATGAACTGTAAGAGATGATACTGTAGATAGCCAATGGGGTATGTACATGTAGCACTAGCTATAATTATCTCATATCCATCAAACACAAGTGGAATAATTGGTTTATTAAAAGCACGACCAAAATACATTTATGGAAAACTAAAATAGAATTACAATAATAAAATGCCCCCAACACTTAGGTGTAGGCTTGCCATATTTGTAGAGCATGGTGTAACAAAATAAAACATTTTATTTTCACTCAATGGAAATACACATAATGTCAAACAAAGCTGGCTAGAAATTACAAAATCTTGGCATTTGAGTTTCTAAAATCTGTAAAAGAGCTTATTTGTAAAAGTGTTGAAATTAATTGTTCAATTGCTAAACTGTCATCAGGCTAAAATATATTTTAGCCTGCCAAATTCACAATTCACCATGCCCAACAAAGTGATAATACCGGTAAGTGGTGTTATTCTAGCTGGAGTAAGTTGAATTTAATGTGTGTTCCCCAACTACACCAACAAATTGAAGAACACAAGGGATCGGCAGGTAGAAATCATCTTTACACCATAGGAAACCAGATGTCATTGTGCAAATTTGTTACCATTTTAAGAAAATTTTTTTTAGCAAAGAAACCAACACTAAACAAACAGTGTGACTCAGTCCATACAACATGTAATTTTTTTTCAGATCAGCTTAGTAGTACAAAGCCATGTATTGCTAAATTGTCCAATTAATGTTGTTTTAGATCTCTTTTTTTAACTTTGTTGTGGTAAATACCAGTAAATACCAGTACTTATTATTCCACCGTTGTGCCATTTTACCATATTAGGGCAAAAGAACGCGCAAAATATGCCATGTTATTACACATTAGAACAGGGCAAAAATATGGACTGAAGACGAGCGAAAAAATGGCTGCACAAAACGAACCAAACTTTGCCTTGTTTATGTACAAAGCTCAAAAATTTAGCATGTCATGTCTTGTCACTTTTTCCATTTTAGCCAGTCAAATAAATGGCACTTTTTTTAATGGTTTTGCTTGTGTTGTTATATGTCTTTCACACGTATGTTATGCAATTGATACCATGCAAGATGGATTTCAAAAACTAAAAGCCAAAATACTAGAAAATGGAGGAATGGTGGAATAATAATTCTCTTATTCGATGGTTTAACATATACATGTAATACCAGCAGACATTTTATTTATTGCTCGTATTTTTTTCTCGCCCCTACAGGGCTTGGAAAAATACTACACAACTCACAAAATATCCATGCGTATTATATGTTAAACCATCGAATAAGGTGTATTTATTGTATATTTTTCGCTGCACTCTACCATTTGTGACATTTTACAAGTAAAATATTTTTTGCATAAGTTTATGCTAATTTTTTATTTTTTACTTGCATCTTAAAATGACCTTCGAGAGGTTGAAACATGACTTCAAATCAATTTCTAGGACATTACATGTAATTAGTAAGATAATATTAAAAAGGTACAATGACAAGGGCTAGGGCTAGTGCTAAGAGGATACAGGTCCTTGGTATTAACCTTGACCAGATTATTATTGGAAAAGTGGATCATTATTATAAGAGAGAAGAGTAACCATAATTTGAATTTGATTGTTACATGTACATGTAGCTATTACATGTATATTATTTAACAATATAGAGTATAAATAATATGATTGTATGATGCACAGTATGAGCAATGATGTTATTCACATATTCATTTTTCCACTGTAACCCAGTTATAGTTTGACTTTATCAGCCTAAAGAGCTACAGTATACATGTATGCACATTTACATGACATTTACATTGTACTGTACATAGAGTAACAGCATCAAACATCTGCACTTCTTTTTCTTCACCTTGACCACAAGTTCAGGTCCACTTGAGCTCTAAATATCACTGCAAATATTTTTCTCCACTGCAGATAAATAATTTAGGTTATGATCAATTGTTGATGTGTCATAACTTTATAATACTGTACATATTAAGGGTGAGAGTTTCTAAAGAAACTGTGGTGCTGCGTCGGTGGGGGTAACAAGGTAATTTGGTTATATCAACTAAGTTGAAAATGTAAATTGGCCACCTTAACGAGTTGAAAAGCTGATGTTTCAAGCGTTAACCCTTCGTCGGAGCGAATGGAGGAATTGTGGGTTGTGTGTGGGTTTATATATGGAGAAAGTGGAGCTATGCTATATTAGTGGGAACATAGAGATGAGAAAATATGAATAAATTAGTAGAATGAAAAGCGTTCATTAATACCTATGGGATTAAGAGTGCTGATTTGAAAGATAAACTTTTGTTCAAGAGTTTTGCTGCTTTCTGAGCTACCTAAGTGTAAGGAAAGGCCGCTGTAGGTTGAAGTTTTTCTAAATGTGTGTAGTTGACATGTTTGTGCCAAAAAGGTGCATTTGTTATGACCTAAAATTTTTTCATGTAAAATTGTGCCCCAGAAAAAGCAGTGAGGCCACCTTAAACTTCAGTGCCAAGATATCAACTGATGATCTTGTGGTTCCAGATTCTGGGAGCTGAGCTCTAGCTGTGCTGCATGGTGACTAATAAAGCAGCTTATTAAAATGTTTGTTTTATTGAGACACACTAAAGGGAAGGGTATCTTACCGGGTATACAGATTTTAATTAGTTCTGTGACTATTCCAGATAAATACAAGCTGTGACATGGTGATCTGGTAATTTTGGTTTGCTGTTTTGAATAGTTTGACTGTTAAGAATAATTGATTACCTTTATCATGTCGGTCATTTTGTCACAGGCACAAATTATACATACATGGTGTAATAGTTGTCTATCCTTTAGGAAAACATTTGGAGATTTTCTTCTGGGATGACTCTAAACTGAAGTTCAGAAAAGGAAGAGCAGCAATCTCAGTGCCCAGGTAATTATGGACAGGGTGTAATAAAGGTGTGTTTTTCACAAGCAGAGGTACATGTACACATGTATCTTCAATTGTTTTTTTGTACTGTACATTGACTTAACTACATGTATATACCTGCTGGATCTCAAACATTAATTACATTTAACTGTTAAACAAAAATGGGAAATGTAGTTCTCTCTTTGCTTATTTATTTATAGTAATTATTTGTGTATTTTTACAGCCCCTAACTTTTGATATTCTTAGTAAAAAAGTAAATGTAAATTTAACCAACCATTTTCCAAGTTAGGATTAAATAAATTGACCCTAGAATTACATCTGTCTCTGGTCAAGCCTGGTCATTGCCTTGCCAAAGTGCCCTTGCATGTAGTCACTTGAGAAATACAATCATACTCTCAGAGGTCTTGCCAGGACTTGAGTGAATACGCTATCCTGGGTGAGTGGTTAACTGGTTCTGACTTGTTTCATAGCAGACTTAGACAAGTAATTTGGTTAATTGCCAATCAAGATAATTTGTCTGGCCAGACACAAACTGAAGTGTAGCCATTTTGTATTTTGCAGCAGTGATACAATTGTGAATGTGAGCCCTTCAGATTTTGATGGTGATGGGTGCCTTGACGTTTTGATCACAACACAATCGCAAACTGCTGACAAGACCATCACAGTGTATGTGTATTGGGGGAATTCACAAACATTAGGTACACTTATACACTTCATTCAGTCACTTCTTCCTTAAAATTGCCAGACAATTGTATACAAGTACTATTAACATCTTTTTTTCATTTTAGAGATATTAAAGCATTTTGTATCATGCAAATCAGGAAAGTGATGGCATCATTAGGTTTGCAACTTTAAAGTGGTTAGGTACTTAATAAAGAATGTCTCTGGAAATATTAAAGCTGTGTTCTTCAAACTTGGCACCACAAATGTACATCACAGAAGAAACCAAATGACACCCATAGTTTCATTACCATGGAAACTCTCTTGGCTCTAGTCTCTTTTTGACAAAAACAAAATATCCTCATTTTCAACCCCTTAAAGTATGACAGAAGGTCCTGCTTGGAACAGACATGGTTATCGTATCTAACTCTCATCATTAGATTGGCCCCGCTAGAGTACATGTTACATGTAAGGGTCCTTGGTTAAGACAAAAACTGGGAATTTCAGTTTTACATGTAATTAGGCCAGGACCAGCAGCAAAAGTGTTCTCATGGCAGCGGCACAACAGGTGTTGTTTTATTTCATTTGTGATGAACATTTTTAATGCCAAGTTTGAAAAACACTGCTTCAATATTTCCAGAGATATTCAATCTTTAGCAGTAAGCCTCATCATGTTCCTAATTTGCATAATACAAATGTCAATACCTCTAAATCGAAACAAAGATATTCCAGAAAGGAAAATGCCATTTTTCTGTATTTTGAAAAGCCTTTCAAATACTTAGCATTTTTTTTTTTTCATGTCTTATACAGTCTAAAAATGTGCCATTCCTTTTCTATGACCCATTCATTAGTTGGACTATGATCTATGTGTGATTGATTCATTTTATCTTTTGGTTCTAGATGACAGTGGTGCTGTAAGCTTGGCAATGAAAGACCAGCCGTTAGTCCTTGAGTAAGTTCTGCAATATTCAGACAAAATCATTTGGAATGTATTATAACCTCTAAAAAGCTTCGCACACAAGTGACATAACAAAAATGTAACCCCTATGTGACTTAAACAGACAAGCCATTCCATGTACTACATGTACATGTACTGGTACATGTACTTCTTTGAGAGCAATGTACATTGTAAGGAACAGTATTGCTAGTGGGCACCTCAGCGAGGTACACTGAGATTAATTTTGCAAGTGAATGGCATCTAGCTCACAACATGTTCCTTAATTGGAATAATAACAATACTAATACTCCTAATAATAGTAATTCATAATTGTAATTTCAGAATGCTGCTCTTTAATGTCACGATCCTTTGTGTTCCTCAATACGCTGATAGAGGCGTCAGCACATATACCCAACATAGTTTGCATCTCACAAACCTCACTTGTAATGGTAAACAACGTGTTGCTGGTTAGTGATAGGTGGCTTCTTTCCTTTTGGTTTGATCTCTTGTACGATCTTGCGGATTGTATACACGGGGCAGATATCAATTTCAATTTTTCGGCCTAGTTCCAAAGTCGCCTTTGCACGGAATTGGCTGATCTCTGATCCTTAAATGGTACAAAATGTAAGACTATTCTGACAGGAGCTTCATTCATGTTACATTGGATTATAAATACATTACTAGAGCCACGTCAATGTTACATGTAGATACAAGAGATGATCGCTGAAAACAATAGTGGATCATGTCTTTAAGCTAATGCAATTGACCATCACTAATTTTTTCACCAAAGAAAGGTTCTGGTGATCCAATGTTGTATAATTTACGTACTCTATTGTCTGACATTCTCACACCTTATGTATATTTCATTCACTTTTTCTTTAACTTGAAAATGATCTCAGAATGATTGAAATGTTTTTAGCACTAGTTTTTATTCTGAAAAGTGCCAAAAATACTTATAATAATAATTATAATAGTAATAATAATGACAATAATAATGATAATAATGATAATAATCCGAAAAAAACGGACATCGAATAATAATAACAGTAAAAATAATAATAGTAATAATAATAACAGCAACAATAATAATAATTCAAAAGGTGCTATCAAAATTAATAAAAATTGATAAAATAATAAAAACTCAATAATAAGTAACGTTCAGTTCAGTTCAATAAGTAACATTCAGTTCATAATTATAATAATAATAAAAAATACCAAAACATATTCTGAAAATTCTAGGTATAAAAAAGGTCAATTGTCTCTTTTCCTGGTTGGAATAGTAATTATAATAATAATCATGGCAATAATAATTTTAATAACAATAGTCATCATGATACAATAAAAAGAGATCAAAACTCAGTATGGCTTAAGGGCTTTCAAAATTAATAAAAATTGATAAAACAATGAAAAATCAATAAGTAATGTTCAGTTCAGTCCAGTTGATTCTTTGTATAATAATAGTAATAATAATAATCATGACAATAATAATATCAATAACAGCAATAATCATCACGATAAAATAAAAAGAGCATTTTAATCTTTTTAGTAGTTCCTTCAGACAACATAGGCAATGCTGATTGGCAGCCTATGTGGTGATGACCTATAGCAACCATACGTTCATACTGCCTATAATAACAATAACAAAATAGTAAATTGTAAGAATGTTCGCAAGACTACATATGTCAAGGTAATATACCAGAGTGGGTGGTCAAGGGAAGAACAGTTTTTTTCTTTTACTGAAGGACCCAGCAAAGGATGCCCACCCTTACCCATGATGTGGAGGCTCTTGATCCTAGTATTGCGAAAGATGAGAGGTACAGAAAAGGACATGAAACCCATTGACCACCTGTTATTCATGGCTGATCTGAAGTTGTACTGAGCTAATACGGACCAACTTGTGACCTTGTAGGGTTACATGGGTGGTGAGCAGATGGCTAGGAGCAGTTCTGAATACACAACACAATGACCCAGTCAGAGTGAAACAAACAAAGAACTACATGACGAAGAACCACTTAATCAACAGAGTTTGTTGACAACGAACCTTTATCCATATTAGCTGATGGATAGCTCAAAACTCTAGTGATAGTACAGCTGTAGGAGCTGTTAGCCTTGTGAACTCCTAATTGAGGTTATGGCTGTGGTTATGGTTGTGACTATAACGTAATGACTAGAAAAACCTAGGTTAGTTTTGATTTGCTGTTGCATGATGTACATGTAAGCCTAGCAAAATCACTTAAAAGATCAACCAAACAGACAATCATACATAGGTATGACTACACCATGCAAAACATCAACTGAAGAAAAAACGACTACTTTGATGAAGCTCCCAATGATAGCTTTAGTAGCAACGAAATCCTATTCCTCTTGTAGCCCTTTCCTTCCATAGCAATTAGCGACTCCCAAACTTATTAGGAGGCTTACTAAATTTAACTGCTTGTAGTCTGAGAAATCTAAACTACAATAGCTTATGAAACATTGATTATTATGAAACGATTATGGATACAAGAAAAACGCGATCAAAGATAAACATTAACAAAATATGTAAACAATGAAGATGAAAGAGAAACGCTTCAAAGCTAATACAACTAGACTCACTTATTCAAGTACATGTGTAGTCAGGATCTTCCCACAAGACATTAAGATGTTGTTTGGGCTAGGCACGTGTGCTCCCCTGGAAATAAGAAGGGGAAGGTAAGTTGACAGTAGCAGAAAGACCTATCTGACGACCAGCACATCAGTGAAATAGGGAAACAAGGTTGCAAATACATGTACATGTAGCTTGACATCTTACTGTTGGACCAGTATATCAACAATATGATGAAAGGCAAAATAACATAAGGGGTATATCAAAAGAGTCAAGAAGTGTAGATCAAAACTGAATGGAGGAAGTTTGATTGGTGATATCAATACTTGGGCTGTAGGCATTAAGTACGCTACAGTACAGGGGTGTTGGATTGGAGCATAAAGGAAATGGCCACTTTGAATGGAAGAACTAGGAAGATCTTGGCAATGAATGGCTGCCTACACACCGGGAGTAATATTACAAGGCTGTTTCTGCCAAGAAACAAAGGGGGGAGGGGGGGACTGATTGAAATCAAGGAGTGCAGTGGAAGGAAAAAAATCTCTCTCTGGCTATCTAAGGAAGAGCACATAGTGGATGCTGCAAGTGGCATTATAGGAAAAGGTGATTGTTTAAGGAGAGAGCCTCCAGGGTTTTGAGAGGAGGATGAATGAAGCGAAAGTTAAGAAGTGTAAGGAGAAAGCCTTACATGGAGAGTTTGTCCAATAGACATCAGATGTTGGTGGGGAGGAGTTTTGGAGATGGCTTACATGTAGAAATAGATTCTTCCAAAAGGAGACAGAAGGTTTGATACTACAGGTAGCTGCACAGGAACAGCTTTTTAAAGAACAAACTTGATCAAGTGCAGCGTAGCTAAATCCTCAGAGACACCACTGTGTAGATTGTGTGGAGAATCCACTGAAACAGTACATGGTACTTTGTCAATGAATGCAAGAAGCTTGCCCAGAATGAGTGTAGGAAGTACCATGCACCCTGTAGTGGGATAGAGTATACTGACAAATAGCTATGACCATCAGATGTTACTCTAGTGCATAAAGATACACGGAAATGGCCAGCTGACCGAAACATTATCAGGACTGAGGTGGAGATGGGAATGTACCAGGAACTAGCATTTGAAATCAGGGTTCATGGAACCTCAAAAGTCAACATTACACCTATCATGATTGGTGCTCTTAGAAGCATTTTATAAAGAGCTAAGACCTGGTATAATTGGAATTGTACACTAGTAGTTAGCCATTCTTGGAACAGCCCACCTGTTACAGCAAGCATTGTGTGTCTGAACTGCGGGGAGTGGCTTAGATATAATCAACAATACCCAGTAGAAAACCGGAGAGAATTGTAATAATATTACAAAACAACCCTAAGAAAATACTTGTGTTTCAGTCTATAAATCAACAGAGACACAGAATTAGTACGAGCTGTATATATACATGTATATTATGCAGTTTAGACCAGCCCACATCCCAATTTTTTTTTATGTGGTGGAATGACTGTATTTAAATCTAGCCTTCCAAATTGCACAGTACACATATAAATTCTGCCATCATGCATGTGTAATTGGATAATAATTATGTCATGTGCTATCATGTTTGTCAGAGAATGTGTAGACGGCTTGAGTCATCAAATTTGTGAATTTCTGGCAGTAAGTTTTTTGTTCAAGACGTGGATAAACAGCTAATAATGTTCTTTGTGACACATTTTTCTTGATACTCAAGATTGACTGTTAGTATATAAGCAATTTGTGACATTAAAGCTCTTTTCTGGATACCTTAAATCCATTTTACAAAGCTAATAATCATAATCTATTTATCAAATTAATGCTAGCGCTGATCATGTCACATTGTAAGGAAAAGTATTACCTAATATGTTCAGTATTTTTGTTTGTTCTTTCAGTGCCAATGGTGACCTTTTACCTGATCTTTTTGGTACAGATGAAAATTCTTCACTCCGGTCATACTGGATCTCAAAAGGGTACGAAGTATATATCATGACTACAAAGTAATGCTTTGAAACACATCACTGAATAGCAGGGAAATATTTGGTTTTAGTTTGTTTGCAAAAAAAGTTTTCTTTTTGTATAACCTACACGTAAACATCTAGATAGTTTTAGCTTCACTTGCCATGGTTTGCTTCCTTGTTTGCTTCCTTGCGATCAGTAACTGTTGTTTTCACATGTTTAATTTTGTTTGCACAAAATGGTACAGATCAAACAGAAGCTTTGATGTACAGGCACAGACAAATTCCAGCATCAAGTTAGCTTCCATAAAAGTACCACACTCAAATGCATTCTTAGATCTGAATGGAGATTTCACTACAGGTACTCCGTGTTTCTTGAATCTTCTGCTTTATTGTTTTTCAGTATGTATAATACAATTTGCTGTGTACGGGTGTTATGTCATTGGTGATTGTTAAATTAACATTATCTGCGTAGTACAGGCAGACAAATATATCTTATTGTCTACATGTATATGTTGTAGTTAAAAATTAATTCAGGTAAAAACAATTTTACCCTACTTGTAGTTTGATTCTCAATTTACTTTGTCTTCTAACACTAATTATTCATAATCAATGAATAATAGGGTTAAGAGACAAAGGAATTTGATTTGTACCTAAATTTAATTTTAACTACAACATATACATGTATGTATGTATAATATAAACTTATTGCTTTTCATGTAGATTGTTAGGGTAACCAGACAAATTTGATTCACTCATTCAGGGGTTCTGCCAACTGCGCACTTCTTATCTCATAGAAACTAGCAAGCTTTCTTGGCGTTTGTGCAGATTTATATATGTTGTAGTTAAAAATGAAATTCAGGTAAAAATTAAATTCCTTTGCCTCTTAACCCTACTTATTTATTGATTGTGAATAGTAAGGGTGAGAAGACAAAGGTAATTGAGAATCAAACTAGGTTAAAATTATTTTTATCTGTATCTAATTTTTAACTACAACATATACATGCATGCCTATCTTTTTGTTTCCTTGTTCATACATCTCTGCTAGTTCTAATTATTATTAGTATCACCCAACTAGTGGACTAATGCAAATCCTGCGTTTTGATTGGCTACGCTACTTGGCGACTATTAGCAATAGCTAGTCATCGAGTAGCAAAATTCTTTTGTTTTATTCCCCAAAAAAAACCTTTCTTCAACTTGCATTTTCTAACTTTATTATTGCTTTTGTCTGTCC
>Ga0126337_10000616_pt1 | contig 18798 bp, 10 predicted proteins | sample DipCmetagenome_FD_92527 | JGI IMG/M metagenome (GOLD analysis project Ga0126337, IMG submission 92527) | Coral microbial communities from La Bocana,Puerto Morelos, Mexico - Diploria C A metagenome | ecosystem: Host-associated > Invertebrates > Cnidaria > Coral | place: La Bocana,Puerto Morelos...
ATTGGAACTTTTTAACATCCATTTCGGTGTTAGGACTCTAAAACAAGATTGCAAGCCAAATCTCAGCAAAATCGGCGAAGTATGGTGGCCGCGACCTTTTTATATAGCTCGAAAATAACTGAGAATGACTCTTAAATTACTTGCCAATAAGCACACCAGACAAGTAATGAAAACTTGTTTCTTGGGATTTTCCTAATATGAGTTAAGTGCAATTATTTATGAAGCCACACAGCTCATGATTGCAAGGAAGCTTAAGGGTAACTTATTCTTCAAAAACGTGACAGGGAATTGGGACAAGGTGACGTTATATATACTCCACCATTACGTTAGAAAAACAGCAAAAACAACAACTGCAACAACTTAATTACAGTTGTATTTAGAAAACATTACATTTAAAAATGCTAAAATTGCTGTCAAGGATAGGCATAACAACCCTTTTTTAATAACTTTGTTCAGATTACATTTACATGAAATAAAAACTTAAGCTAAAAGGGTGTTGGTTTTGTGAAATACTTAAGTTCTTGTCGAGGAAGACGTCTCTCTGTTGTTAGAAATGTGTCCACAGCTTTTCTATAGCTGTCCTATGATTTTTGAGGTTTCGTATTTATTTGAAAATGTAAAAGTTCAAAGAGGTATGTATTTGTATATTTAGAGAAATTGTCCTGCTCATTACACTAATTAATATTAATTGTTTAGCCTTATATATCTCATAAAAGTATTCCTCTAACAAAGCCTTGTTGGCTTCCTTGTCTTTTTTTTGGCAGAAACTTAAGTAACAACCCGTTGAAGGACTTACCTCAGGATATTTTTAGCAAGAATACCAACCTTGCTTACCTGTGAGTAGATTCCCATCTTACTCAGACAAGATAGATGAATAAACAATAGGGGGTGGATCTAGAGATTGTGTAGGCCGAAGTAAACCAACTATTATTTAGACGTGGAGCGTCTTGTAAACGCTTTGCTACGGAGTACTCGCCTAACCAAGAAACAGTAATTCCTATTTATTAAAACATGATAAACTGTCGACAGAAGACACGAATTGCGAGTTGAGAAATGCGTATTAATTTACAATGTCCTAGTTTTGCTTTACATAGAAGACAATTTGAATAATATTTGAAAAGAATGGACGTTTAGTTAAGCCTCAAAGTTAAACTACGTGCCAAAAAGCACACAAGAAATTTAAAAGTAATCAAAATTGTTTCTTGGGATATTCAGGCTTTAAGCAGTCAACGAACTCAGTTGCAATTTGCATGTTCAATGTTCATATTCCTAAACTGAATTAAGAGCAATTATTTCTGAAGCCACATAGCACATGTTTGTAAGGGAGCTTAAGGGTAAATTTTCCTTAAAAAAGGACCCGGGCCAGGAAATTGGGACAAGGCGATGACCGCAGAGAGTAAAGTTTCTGCTTTCGTTACACTCCACCATTACGTTACAATAACAACAATAACAACAGCAACGCCTTTATTAGCCGCTATATTTAGAAAATTAGACATTTACTTGAAATAGAAACTAAAACTAAAAAGGGTGTTGACTTTCTAAAACACTTAGCTTCTCTCGAGGCAAACGTTTCTACTTTGTTAGAAACATATGCAGAACACGCCATATGTACAATATTAGAATTAAAAAAATTCTTATATTTACCCCCCCCCCCACCCCCCCTCCAGCTTGTCCCTATAGGAAAAGGATAAAAAAATGTTGTCTCTGTTTCGGAGGCGCCCAATAAGTTACTTCATAGAACCCTGAAATTAAAATGCTCTAGAATTGCTTGTTTCTAAACTTAAGTCATCTCTCTTGCTATAAGGATATCTTAACTATTTTCTCTTTGTGAGCTTGTGGGTGCCTTTTTCAGTTTTTCCCGTTTTTTTGTTTTTTTCTACATTGGGTGTTTTTTTAGCCTATGATAAAAGAATTATTTAATGGTATATTTAAAGACATTGTCCTGCTTATTACACTAATTTAATTAATTGTTTTGCCTTGGATATCTCGTATCTCTTCCATGGTTGGTTAAAATTAAAATACACCGCTAAAACTAAAACTACGCGAGTAGGTGAGTGGCGTTGAGCAGATATTTTCTCGAGTCGTTGACACTTATTATGATTACTTGTTGGTAGGCACTTACAAAACAACCAGTTGAAGGACTTACCTCAGGATATCTTTAGCAGTAATACCAGGCTTTATGTCATGTGAGTAGATTCTCCTCTAAGTCAGACAAGATAGATGAAAAAGCAATAGGGTGTGCATCTAGGGAGTGTGCACGCTGAAGTAAACCAGCTATAACTTGTCAGATTTTATGTTAGAAAGCTTCATTTGATCTTGATAAGTGCTATTCTAAACGTTTTACAGGTGGATTGTCTTGTAAACACCCTGCTAGAAAAAATGAATTGCGATTTGAGAAAATGCGTATTAATTTACAATGTCTTTGTATACATGATTCGAATAATATTTTGATAAGAATGTCTGTTTTTTAAATCCTCAAACTTAAATTACGTGCCAAAAAGCACACCAGACAAGTAATGAAAATTGTTTCTTGGGATTTTCCTGATATGAGTTGAGTGCAATTATTTATGAAGCCACACAGCAAATGATTGGAAGGAAGCTTAAGGTTAACTTGTCTTTCAAAAACGAGACAGGGAATTGGGACTAGGTGACGTTATATACACTCTATCATTACGTTACAAAAACAGTAAAAACAACAACTGCAACAATTTAATTACAGTTGTATTTAGAAAAGAGGACATTTACATGAAATAAAAACTTAAGCTAAAAGGGTGTTGGTTTTCTGAAATACTTAACCTCTTGTCGAGGAAGACGTCTCTCTGTTGTTAGAAATGTGTCCACAACTTCTTTATAGCTGTCCTTTGATTTTTGAGGTTTCGCGTTTATTTGAAAAATTAAAAGTTCAAAGAGGTATGTATTAATTTATATATTTAGAGAAATTGTCCTGCTCAATTACACTAATTTAATTAATTTTCTAGCCTTCTATATCTCGTAAAAGTATTCCTCTAAAAAAGCCTTATTGCCTTCCTTGTCTAGTTAAAATTACAATACACTAAAACTAAAACTACGCGAGTAGGTGAATGCAGTTGAGCAGAAATTTTCTGGTGTCATTGACACTGATGATGGTTACTTGTTGGCAGAAACTTAAGTAACAACCAGATGAAGGACTTACCTCAGGATATCTTTAGCAAGATTACCAACCTTTGGTACCTGTGAGTAGATTCCCATCTTATTCAGACAAGATAGATGAATAAACAATAGGGGGTGGATCTAGAGATTGTGCAGGGCGAAGTAAACCAATTATTATTTAGATGCGAAGCGTCTTGTAAACGTTCTGCTAGTGACTACTCGCCTAACCCAGAAACAGTAAATCCTATTTATTAAAACATGATAAACTGTCGACAGAAGACACGAATTGCGAGTTGAGAAATGCGTATTAATTTACAATATCCTAATTTTTCTTTACATAGAAGACAATTTGAATAATATTTGAAAATAATGGACGTTTACTTAACCCTCAAAGTTAAGGTACGTGCCTTAAAAGCACACAAGAAAAGTAATCAAGATTGTTTCTTGGGATTTTCATGTTTTAAAGAGTCAACGGCCTCAGTTGCAATTTGCATGTTCAATGTAGATATTCCTAAACTGAGTTAAGTGCAATTATTTCTGAAGCCACATAGCACATGCTTGTAAGGGAGCTTAAGGGTAAATTCTCCTTCGAAAAGGACCCGGGCCAGGAAATTGGGACAAGGCGATGACCGCACAGAGTAAAGTTTCTGCTTTCGTTACACTCCACCATTACGTTACAATAACAACAGCAACAACTTTATTAGCCGCTATATTTAGAAAAGAAGACATTTACATGAAATAAAAACTAAAGCTAAAAAGGGTGTTGGTTTTCTAAAATACTTAGCTTCTTCTCGAGGCAAACGTTTCTTCTTTGTTAGAAATGTATGCATAATACGTTATATGTACAACATTAGATTCAACAAATCCTTATGTTTACCTCCCCACCCCCCTCCCCTCCAGCCCCTCCGTATAGTAAAAGAATTAAAAAAATTGTTTACTCTGTTTCGGAGGCGCCAAATAAGTTACTTTTTAGAACCCTGAAATTAAAATGCTTTAGAATTGCTTGTTTGTTATAAACTTAAGTCATCTTTCTTGGTATAAGCATACCTTAATTATTTTCTGTTTTTGAGCTTGTGGGTGCCTTTTTCAGTTATTACCGTCTTTTTTTCTGCATTGGGTGTTTGTTTTAGCCTATCATATAGGAATTTTTTAATGGTATATTTAGAGAAATTGTCCTGCTTATTACACTAATTTAAGTACAATTACAATATACTAAAACTAAAACTACGCGAGTAGGTAAATGCCGTTGAGCAGATATTTTCTGGAGTCGTTGACACTAAATATGATTACTTGTTAGTAGGTACTTACAAAACAACCAGTTGAAGGGCTTACCTAAGGATATCTTTAGCAAGAATACCGGGCTTTTGTACCTGTGCCGTAGATTCCCATCTTACTCATAAAAGATAGATAAATAAGCAATAGTGGGTGGATCTAGAGAGTGTAGACGCCGAAGTAAACCAGCTATAAGTTGACAGATTACTACGTTAGATGTAGATGCTGTTAAAAAGCTTCACTTGATTCGGATAAGTGCTATTCTAAACGTTTTAGAATAGCACTTATTCAATAGCAATTATTGTCAAAGCTATCAATGAGAGGAATACATTCTTCAGCAGAAGAACGTTTTCCTCTCCTTGATAGCTTTGACAATAATAAAACACCTATTAATGGGGGCATTCCTATTGAATTCTACAAGACATTTTGGCCAGTAATTTTGAAGTAATTAGCGATAGCTTTAGGAACTGCATTAATGATTGTTTCGAGAAAGGTGAGATGTCTAGTTCTCAAAAACAAGCAATCATTACACTAATTGAAAGAAATGAAAAGATCTTCCACTTTTAGAAAGTTGGTGTCCAAACTCCCTTGCTAATATAGATACAAAAATAATGACCAAAGTAATTGCGTCAAGGATAAAAGAAGTCTTGCCTGACAGTATATGTAAAAGATTGTTTTGTAGGCGAAACTATTCGATCTATTTACGATGTCATCGACTTTTACTGTGAAAGAATTTTGCATTTTGCGCTCGTCCTAGTAGTTTTGCACCACTGGCAAAATGGCGCCGGTAACCTTGAAAAGGTCTATTATCGAGTTTGCCAACTGACGCGTCACAAAATACTCGCAGACGTCGAATCGAAGAAGAGTGTGGAAAAGCCAGCTTTTGAGGAGCAAGTTAAGAGAGAACAAGATATCGCTCATCAAAAAAAGATTTAGAAGAATTACGTCTTTAGTATAGTAGTCGTTTATTTGAAAGAGTCGGAGTTCAAAGGACCGCAAACAAAAAAAAATTCCGCGAACAATTTGGCAGAAAGTCGTTCAACTCCGTCGCTTGATAAGGATATGTGGGATCAACTTAAGCGTGTTTCAATTGCCTAACTAAATGGTGATAAAAGATTGTATGAGGGCTGAAGAAAGGCGCCCGCTACACAAGAGTACAAATTGCTTCAGTTGTGTCAATACTTATCTGGCGAAGCGTTAAAGGTCGTGGAACCTTTGGTGCACTCTGCAGCGGCTTATGAGACGGCAAAGGAAAGATTGGAATGAAAGTTTGGCGGTAAACGGCGTCAGATTGCCTTGCATTTAGAAGAAATGGAGAACTTCACGCTGGGCACGCGCGCCATCAAAACTGCTGGGTTCGTTGTGTGCAAGTTGAAGTTGGTACACTGGGCTCAGATGATATTTTCCGTGCGTTGTCAAGATTGGCCATTTTTGCGAAGCCTACTGATGGCTCCTTAAGGGGCCGTTTGTTTGGATAAAACCCGAATCTTTTTCGCCAGTAGTTCTTTCAAGCGTTTTGATTGCAGTATGTTTGAGCAGGTAAACTCTAACTGGTATAGAATTCCTCCGCACAGCTACTTGCAAATGTCGTCTGCGACCGATCACTTCGGCACTAAGTGCAAGAAAATACCACGCTATTCGGGAGAACTCACGAGGCACATGGCCGACCGTTCAATTGCACAACACTACTTTCACGGTGTGCTTGTTCATAGGGTTGTCAAACTCTCGTTTAGCAACAAGGATTTCTCCGATCGATGGCTTCCAGACGTCTTGATACACATGATATCCACGCACAGCTGATGCGAAAGCGAACATTTCTTGTTGCGTGGTTACCAAGCTATTGTTTTGCATCGTTCTCCTGGGCTTTATTTTCGTTCAAAGCCCATCGTTTTCATTTCATCTGTGTGCTTTAACAATGAAGACAACTGTTGTCAGTCAGAGGGAATAGGGAAATCGAATAAAAACGCTTTTAAAAGGTATTTTGAGAGCTGATTGACTTATTAATTTCGCTGCGAATACGACCAGCTTTTTTTTACGAGAGTGCTTTCTCGGAAGTTTTTTTTTCCAAAATCATGCCTGAAAGTTGGGGTTGCGGTTTATACACGAGTGTTTACGGTAACAACCATGTAGTTCGATTGATCGTTGATTTGGCGCCAATTTTGCATTCGACGAGGTGAGCGCTTTACTTTGATACCAAACATGGCCGACCTTCTCCGCGCCGCTACGGTCTTTGCAGGTATGTCCCCACTCGATATCTTGTTTGTGCTTAGTATCGCTAACTAACAGTTAGAGTACAAATTTCTACCAAGAAATGAGGAAAAACAATTGAGGAAGAAATCTATGGTTTTAAATTTTCGGTTTACACAACCCAAAAACCGTGCGATGGCTACGAAGAGCGAGCTATTTGGTCTAATTTTTGCAGTAACCTGTGAGAAGATAACGCACTTTTTTAAACAAGAGGCAAAAAGACATTTAAAGTGCTTTACGAACGACAAGCTCGAGGGAACGATTCATTTTCCATTTCGTGTGAATCATCACTCAACACAAGGGCAGTGTTAAAAGACGAAGCCTGTGAACAAGTAGATACCAGGAAATGGCAGAGCAAAAGTTCTTATTTCGAGTATCGAGGAATCCAAACTGAACTACAACTAATCGTAAGTTAAATTAAACAGAAGAGTTCAAAAACATGACACAGCGAAGATTGGACGTCATAAACATCACCCTTATGGCTCGAGGGAAGTTTCCAGACGGTTGCCAAGGTTCACAAAGTTCTAGTCAAGCAAAAGGCTAAACTATCAAACCTTATTTGGAAGATAAGTATTCATAGCCCCCCCCCCCCCCTCCAAAGCAGGAAAAAAAAAATTAACTGCTCACTTACATACATTTTAGAGGGAAAATATATCAACATGTTATAAGAAAGCTAGCATCCAGATTTGTGCTTTTGTAATTGTTATACTTGTTACACACACTGCTTACAATACTTATACAGATCGCTACTTACAAGACTAATAGATAAACTTGTATTATTTATAATACTTTGTTTTCAATATAATTTACAATGCAGCACATACATTACTTACAATACAATACAATCACTTACGCTACTAAAATACAAATGCTTACACTACTCACATTACAATCCGATAACTCAAGTTGCTTAGCGATACTCAATACGATTACTAGCGACACCTGGAATAAAATTCAATTACTGATACTACTTAAACCTTTTACACCTTTACAAAACAAAAAAAAAACAATTTCCATTACTGCATTATACAGGCCAAGCTATATTGATCAAGTTATGATCAGTGAGCAATGCTTGATCTTCCACTGTATTTGGAGTTTGGTTTGAAGTTAAAAAATATTGGTTTCTTGGAAAAAAATCTTACAGGAGTAGACATAGTGTTTCATAAGAAGCAAGCGAAGATCCAGGCTACGCTTTTGGATGGAGTTTAAGGAAGCTATTTCATCAGTTAAGTTGAATAAATTCTGTTCAACAGAAGGACTCATATTTAATTTGTGTATATGGTTAAACCACCTTATGGTACTTGAAAATACTGAAATAGAGACATTACACTCTAGAAATGTATGCATTATAGAATCTCTCCAAGAATAGAAATTGCAATGGTCGTTGGTTGCAATATTAAATTTCTCAAGTTCCTTTTTGGTAATTATAATCCTATGTAATATTTTAAATAAACAATTGCCTAAGCTTGTTATCTTTAGTAATCTGGTATATCTTGGAAAAATTGCTTGTCCAGTCAAGAAAACTGTTTGGAAAATTTTCTTTCCCTTTTTTTATTCCCATGGGTTCTGACACAGAACACTCATTAAATAGTTCGTAATAGTGTTTACAGCGCATTTTAGACAAGGATATAAGTAGAGCAGATCAGGAGTTGAAAAAAGACATTTGCTGGAGATTGGGGTTTGCTGTGCAGTTCGCTTCAGGGAACTTGGTATGGAAGCAATAGCTTGAAAGTATTGCAGGTAATCGAACTGATGGGAGGAAAAACTAAAAGACGACGGGAACTGAAAAGCGAAGCTGTTCCTACCAAGTTTACACATAAACCAACTCCCAAAGTACGCAGCAGCAGTGTCGCAAGAGCGGCTAAACGGAAACGTCAAGAGGTGAAGGGACATTTTATGTTGTTAGTTGTTTTGTTATTGTTTTGTTAGCATGTTCGGGGTATACTGATATAAGTTAACAGTTGTCGTTTCTATGGACTTAACAGATAATAGATGACCTTGAGCAGAGTCCCCATCAGCGAAGTGGAGATAGCATTAACCCAACAGGAGAAAAAAATCATCAACACTTTCTGTCTCTGCCGTAACCAGTACCAACCGCACTAGTAGAGAAACCAATTTAAAATTTCCCGAAACAGCCAGTCCAACAGTATAGGAAACTTTAATTAGTTTAGAAGAAAGTTATTTTGATAATGAAACCACCAATAAAAGAACTATGGTAGGATACCTTTATGCAATTTCCACTTCCATTGACGATATTTCCCATGAACATTCTTAATGTTCCCATAAAGTTGAAAAACAATCAACTCCTATAATTGACTGTAGTTGTGAAGCTGAGGATACCTACATTACTCACTAGAGGCTGATGGGCATTCATTGTCACCACCATTCACTCGGATCCTGAAAGTGCTGAGGATGAAACAGAATATGCAAATTCCTCCCAGTCCTCTCTTTATTCCCCCGACCATAGCGCAAAATATGGAACGTACACAATGTTGGATGTGGCTAGTGAGCAGGTTGTAGACTTAAAGGTTGTTTCAGTGTGTGAAGTGAAAAACTCATATACTCTGGAGAAGAAGGGATTGGTTGACACTCTAAACACTATTGAAGAAGATGGAGAACGTGTAGCGGGTGTCTCAAATGATTTGCACCCCAAATAAAAAAGTATATGAGAGAGGAAGAGAAAGATTAAAGCACCACATTGATCCATGGCAAACAATCAAAAATGTCACTAGAACATCGGATCGCATGTGTAGGGTGCTACTAGAACAACATTGACTGCTACACCTGTACACTCTGTCTCTTTAAAATCACACAGCCATTTCATTATAGAATTTTGATTGTAACAGACATGTAACTCCCACAAAAGAATCAGAATCAAAAATAGACACAAGGTGTACTGACAGGTATGCACAAAAATAGCATCACAACCTAAATGACACATGTCATTCCCTATTGACAAAAAAGCCTGTTTTTCTAAGTTAATTGCATTCTCTGAATTTTCAAACCCTCTAACTCACTATAAATCTGGTATAGTAGAGATGCTGAGAATTTAAATCCAGTATAGGTACCATCCATCCCTGGAAATGTGTTTCTAATCTTATTTACGACACATGCTGGCACAATTTTCTAACAACTCTGCCTAATTTTCCATTTACCCAATACACGAACTAACTTAGTTGCAAAGAAAAAGAAAAAGACTGGTATCTAATAAAATGTAACAATACTAATAATTTATAACAAACAGATGAGTCTGCGGGAAAAAATATATATACAAATATATACATATAATATGCTAGTAAAGAAAGAGTTTCTCACTGCCAACGTTTTCATTCAAGGCTGGCTTTAAGTCACGAATTAACAATGTTTCTTCAATTTTACATGCAACGTATATCTGACCTACCAGTTGCTAAGATATCAAAATTATCCCATTTAATATTATGACCCGTGGAAGTAATGTGATCAGAAATGGCTGAAGTGTGACTGTTTTTAGCAAGGACCTTAAAATTTTCAATCTTTCTATCGTGTAGTCAACGCTTTGTTTTACAAATATAAAAATCATCACAGTCCCAGCAGCTTGCCTTGTAAACCACCTTAAACATCTGTTGTGAACGGCTGAACATGTCCTTGTAGGGGGAAAACACTTAATTCGGCGGGTGTTTCGGAAAATTATTTTTAGGTTAAAACAACCATAAAACTTATAGATACAATATTTAAGTTGTTGGGTAATTACTTTACTTTGGAACCCCAAAAATGGTAAAACAATGAAGATTTTTCAGTTTGGGAACTGTAGTGATAGGGTCTCTAGGTTTGTTTTGATGTCTCGATTCACTACATCGTTCATGTTGTAAGTGATGATACCCTTTGCGTGACAATAGCTTCCTGAGATCATCCAAGGCAGACTGTAATAATGAAGACGATAAACAGATGCAAAGACAACGATACCTTAGGGTGCAGATGAGGTTTATCTTGTACTTGCGAAGTGTGAAGGAGTCCCATTTTGTGTAAACCTCATCCGCACCCTACCTTATCGTTGTCTTCGCATCTGTTCATCGTCTTCTAGCAGTGAGGGTTGTGATCATTCTAATTCGAAGTTCTTTTTAAATAGTTTTTGAAACAACATTATTAATTAACAACTCTTGCCTGCATTAAACTCAAACTGCAATTTGCTCTTGTATATCAAAATTCTTTATCACAGTGTAATTTGATTAAAAAAAAATAATAAGTTTTTGTGAATGGCTTATTAAGAAATTGAGAATGTTGATGTGATATAAGGCCAGATTGCCACCATTATTTTGATGCTAGTGGGACTTAAAACGCGATATTTGACGAGTTAGCTGAAAGGTCTCTTATGAGTCCCTTGGCAGGGACGAAACATATATAATTAGGCTCGCCAAAATTATCCATTGTAAAATTCTTGCACTTTTTTCCAAAAAAAAAATGATAAAATAAAAAAAGCGTGTATAGCTAAGCCTATGATAAAATAAGCATGTTTTTGCGTATTTAGAGAAATTGCCCTGCCGATTACGGTAATTTTGTTTTGTCTCACAAAGGTAGTCTTTTACAAAACCCTACTTGGTTTTCATGGGCGTCCTTGCCTTGTAGATTTGGTATTAAATATACTTAAACTGAAAAACAGACTACATGCGTTACATGTAGATGCTGCTATGTAAAGCTTAATTTTATCTTGATAGGTGCTATTCTAAACGTTTTAGATGTGGAGTGTCTTGTAAACGCTCTGCTAGGGACAACTCGCCTACCCGAGACAAAATGTATCAAATTTCTCAAAACATGATAAATTAACGGCAGAAAATAAAACCAATTGAGATTCGATTAAATGCGTATCAATTCACAATTTGTCTTAGTTTTGCTTTACACAGAAGAAAATTCGAATAAACTACATTTTTACAACAATGTTCGTCGCTACAGTCTCTAAAATGTTCGATTGCAGAACTGTTTAAAGTTTTCCTCTCAAATACATTCCCAGCGCAATAAAAATTGCTGTCTGGCATTTCAAGAGAGTTAAAAAATTGAAATGACTGCAGTGGAACTGATGAACTACGTAATCCAAGTGTAAATAGCTCTTGGCTGTACAAATACAAAATCAACCAGTGTGTAGCGAAATATTCAAAGATCCCCTACCGTACAATACAAAAGGGCAGACGTGGATAGGAGTTACGTAGCCAGTCACCCCATTCTTATTACTGCGCATTGATTTCAATATTTTATTTACCTATTTGTTACTATTCTGTAGAGCTACAATAAAAACATTGTGCGATTTAGCAAAATGCAATTATGCATTGCGTTTTTCAAAGAACAATGACCGATTGTTAACATCGTTAATTCACGATAATGCTACGCGCATTGATTTCTTTTCACACGTATGTCACGATATTCTAAAACACACTTTCAATAATGGAATTAAAGACCATTTGTTAATTTCCATATTACAAAGCCTCGTTTTCCACACTCCGTATCATGATGTTACTAAAACTGGAATGGGGAATGGGAAATGAAAATGCGAATTTCTTTCAATCAATTGTTGATAATGTAGACAATTTTTTTCAGGGCGATTATCAATATGTTAACTTTTTTTATATCTTCCACACTTCTCATTCTTACACTTCTCATTTTCCACACTCCCCGATTTCCACACTCCCCAATTTCCACACTTCCAATTTGCACACTCCTCATTTTCCATATTACGCACTCAGATTCCGCCGTAACCAGAAACGCAATGCTGTAGGCCCTCCGGCCCCCACCCACCCTGCTGGGAAAAAAGACGATGTTTTTATTGTCTTGCCCTCAAGACTCGCGCAAGTCTTATTTTAAATCAAAACATTAGCGATGGCATGAACTGCTGACTTGACTTTAGGAAGAATTGAATATTTGATTGAATCGAAAACGTGTTCTAACAAGGATCACTGAATGTTCTGACAAACAATCATTCTTCGCCCAGAAAATATTTGGCAGCAGTTGACACTTACGGTATTTATTATGTCTTTTTTCTACCTGCGGATGCCTAATTCACAAAACTTAGATTCTACGTTTTGAAGAATATAACGTTGATATGCCGCCATCAAAAATTATTCTTGCCGGACGCGAAATACATCTGGAGGCATTTGTAACAGTCGCTTTTTCCCGGCCGAGGTTTCCTTTCTTTAAATATATTTGTAATGCATCCCAGCCAGCACTATCCTATCCTCTAGCGTGGCACAGATCGCGTGAACAATGTTTGTTTGAACAACGATTTTTGACATCTCGCTCAGCATTTCGCATTTTCATCTTCAAGCTTTGAGCCCTTGTTCCCACTGGAAACATGATTGCAGGTTTTAATGAGCTTTAACGTGGTCGAATTAAATCCTGCCAAAAAATATATTAAATAAGTGAATTTTGAATGCATCGTTCTTCTTTCGAAAGCCACTCGAAACTTAAGGCTTAGTTGAAGTCTTGTTAGCCAATCAAATTAGTTGAACAATTCTGTCAAGGATTGTGATTGGATTATTTTAGCGTGCTTTATCAGAGAATAGAGCACGGCTTACGCCACTTTTACATCTTTTAAAATTCGTTTGAAAATTCAGCCGAATGCGTAGGGAAATTATTTGATTCTCTATCATAAAACAAATAAAGGAGCCTCGACTATGCTCTGTTTTGTTCAAAAGCACTCAGGAAGCGGTAGAGCACGAAAGAAGTTTAGGGAAACACACGGGACGTGGTCGATTCTTTTTCCCTACAATTTGAGTGCTCTACCGCTTCCTGCGGGCTTTACGACAGAACAGAGCACAATCGAGGCCTCTTTGTTTGCTAAACAAAATATTCTTTACTTAACTATGGTGTAAATTTTGTTTGTATTTTTCTAGGAATGTTTTGCCAATTGTTTTCTTTCTCATTGCTGTCACTATTTTATTTTATCTGCAGAGATCTTTCTTACAACGCAATTGAATACTTACCACATAATTGTTGCAATCCGTCGGAGACTTTGTAAGTTCCTTTACTTAAGAAGAGCTGAAGTAGACCATGTGTTTTGATTTTCTATTCGCGCCAGTCCCTAACTAAGCTACTGGTAGGAGAGAATTGTTAAGTAAAAGTATGTTAAAAAATGACTCCGTAGGACAATTATATTTTCGTTGATTTCCAGGAGTTTGCAGCATAACCAGATAGACATTATTTCAAATTTGACGTTTACCAGTTATGTTCAACATCTGTATGTATTTAAAACAGTATAGATATCAAATGTGTTTTGGTTATTCTATTTTATTTTTTTTTATTTTCGCAAATTTTAACCAATGAAGGTCTATCATAACCAAATTACACTGACAGGAAGAAATCAGGGTTTTACATGCCTTATAATGAAAAGTACTAAAGACGAAAAAAATGATTCTAACATAGGCGGCCCAAACGTGAGATGAGAGGAAATAATTAAAATGTAAATGAGACGTACGCGAACGTGACTCTTGACTACGAGCGGTGTTGTGTTACAAAGATGCGATTTACAAGGGTTTGTATGGGAACTTTACGAACTTGCTTTAAATACCTCAAATTTAATGTTTTGTGAATAAAACTGACTTGTCTTGCTTTCCTGTCGTATTCTTTGTTGTTTCACCGTGTTTGAGACCGTTTTGAAGCGTTTTCAGCGAGTTAGCCCACTAGCAACCATCGTACTGCGAAGGCCAAAATAATCACGAGGAATGAACGTAGCCTCTTCATATCACGATCAGCTGAAGCGTGAATAACTCGCTTCCCAGTCTGTCGGTCGCTGGTTCACAAATCTCATCGCAACGGCCTGATAATCGTTCGTTTACCCGCTCAAATCTGCCTTTCTCGCTGCTGCATCATGCGTATACCCAACGGTTAGGATACCAGATCTGAAAATCGAAGCTTAGCGACCGCGTCCGCTCGACAAAAACAGCACTCGTTCGGGGTGGGACGAAACTATTGCCTATATGCAAATCAACACCGTGCGAGGGTACACTGCGTCAGATTTCACTGGCAACTGCTAACGCTTGATGGGTTAAAAACTGCGAAAAGCCGCGAATGCATTCGGATGCAGTGTATTATTTCGTCTCATCTCACGTTTTGGCTGCCTATCTTAAAAAGCTTCTACGTAAATAGCTTCTACGGATACGTTTCTTCTGCCCTGTCTTGCTGCTGTTAAATAAAAAGCCTTATCGTTCGACATAGAGCGTTTTCCAAACGCAGTCTTTAACAAGGGCAACAATATAATGAGATCACATGTGTAAACATATTAGGTCTGGGGTCTTAGGGTTCGCGCATGTGCCACCTTAGGGAGATGGTGCGGTTCTAGCGATATCCTTTAATTAGTTCTGCGGAAGTAAAGCAAGTATGCTTAGATAATTTAAAGCAAAGCGTGCTACCGTTTCCACTAAACCAAGAGTTTTGATGAATTTCTGACGCTCTTTTGACACTTGAAAAAAGAACCCCGACATTAAAGTGGGCAGATACAATCTAGAATTCGTAAATGATGCAGTCGGCGCGCGCCATAAATTTGTCAAGTTTTACGTTGAAGCAGACGTTGTCGATGGCATAGTTCTAAACTATTCGTTTTCTTCACTCCTGGAGGATATCAGACGGACCTTCGGCAGCTTGCGACATCACACGTCCAGCAATGTGCGTGTAGAAATTCTTAGAGTCAGTGAGCTAGATTCACTTGTTGTTCAACTGTTGAGCTGGCAAACAAAAGAAATAATTATCAACCTCTGCAGGGGATACTGAACATGAGCTTGATTGTCTTTTTCTCAGCTCGTGAACGGGCGGAATTCAACAAATCCTGCAATCTGATTGGTTCCTGGAGCGGGCGGAATTTTCTCATCCGGATCGCTACAGCGGGCGGAGTCCGTCGTTGCGTCATGAGTAGTCGATTACATCGCTCGCTACGTCGCAATTTTTTCTTAATTATCATGTAATCTTTTAATTTTTTTATGTCAAGTGCAAATTTGGACACTGCTCCGACGAAGACTATCAGAGTGAAAGCGAGTTTTATTACCCCAACGAAACAGGAATTAAAAGAAAACATGACGAAAAACATCAAAGTTCTGAATTCACAATGGAGAGCTTGCAAAAGTATATTTTAACATAACGAACGGAACACACAATGAGGAAAACAAACTTCGAATTAAACGTTTGGAAAAGGTTCTTTCTTTCCATTTAGATCATTTCGTTGTTTTTCGTCGTTCAGCTTTAATTTGTTTACCACGCTGCAACTTAACTGTTCTACGGCCTCGGGCGGTACGCAAAACCTCGGGCAAAGTTTTTCGCCCAATACGGATCTCCCGCCAGGTGAAAAACATGTATTTCTCGCTCATCGGAAAAAGCTTTTTTTGTGCCACGACATCTACTGTAAAACCCGAGCGATCACCTTTAGTTCACGTGGAATCTGAATTAGCCGAAAACGTTCAGTTGAAGAAAGTATTGTTATCGAGTGTGGAAGAGGAACTACTCAAGGCCACTCGCGAAAATGATGACCTCAACTCTCTTTCAGCTATTCGATCGAGGCTCTGTGGAAACGGTCACAAATCTGGACATACACCACCGAAATGTTCTTCACGTCCCTGCCCTTTCAATGACGCTTGTGGATTAAAAGACAAGCATCCGGAGCTGAAAGAAAAGATATCAGCACTGCAAAAAGAAATCAAACGATTACAGCAAGAGGGCTAGGTGGAAAACGCGGGGCCGGGGTCCCGGAGTGAGGAAAACGCGGGGTGTGGAAAACGCGGGGTCTGGTGGAAAACGCGGGGTACGAGTTTATTTTTACCAAAATATGAATTTTCCTCACTAAAACGAGAAGGCAAATTTTGTTAGCTTAAGAGGCTGTCCACGTAAGAACGGATAAGGCAAAATTTCGGACCTTCACCGACTGGCCTCATTTTTCCAGTGAAAGTCAACCATTATATCCAATGTACAAATATCGCTTTTATTTGGAACAACTCGATTTTTTTCATTATTTTACGAAACGCTTTTCAAGGTGACCTCGAAACTGCCTAATTTGCCTCTTTCGACTCTGAAATTTTACTATAAACGTCGGACACTGCCAAAACACAGCAGCACTGTTTGTGTACCGCAGAATTTCTCGAGAAGACTTAGGTTTGGACAAAAGAGCAAAATGAAACGAAACGAAACGAACACTCAAGTGAAGCGTTGAAAGCAAACATTGCGTTACCGCATCGTGTGAAATGAAAAGATCTCACTGACCGGTAAGAATAGCTTTTGGAAGGAGGCAAGTTTTTCTCTCGGGTAAAAAACAATTATTTGTCTTAAAAAATGTGTTAAAAGAAAGCAGTATATAAAGTATATGGTCGTCTCATCGACACAAAAACTCACCCGGCTACGTACAGTACGTGTAATTTGCATATCGATGCAAGAAGATATTCATCGTTTCTACTCAGGTTTAAAGTACCAAACGAAGGTCGATTTTTCCCGAAACAACGGCTAGTCTAATTCAAAATCCACAATTTTGTCTGTAGTGGTGATTATTTTATTTCCAAGTGTTTCGGTTAATGTTTTTTTCGTTACAGGTGCGACCGCCGTTATCTTTGTTTACCATCAAAATGGCGAATATTTGTCAAATTCGTGGAGCTCCGTACGGCGGGCAGTGGAGAGTGCCCACAAATTTTATTCTCTACGTTTTTACATTGATGTTAGTACTTTTGAGCTACAATAGATTCATTTCTTGATTAGGTCCCACATTTGAGAAAATAGCTTTTAACTTTAGGCATGTCACGCTTCGCTATTTTACGCTATTTTAGAAAATTCATAACTCCGGCAAACTTTGACAAAATGCAATTGTTAAACCGTTAAAATATCGAGGGAGGATTAAACTTTTGCATGTAAAATAATCAGCGTGCTGCAAAACTGTGTTTTGGCAGTGTCCGACGTTTATAGTAAAATTTCAGAGTCGGCCAAGGCAAATTAGGCAGTTTCGAGGTCACCTTGAAAAGCGCCTCGTAAACAATGAAAAAAATCGAATTGTTCCAAATAAAAGCGATATTTGTACATTGGATATAATGGTTGACTTTCACTGGAAAAATGAGGCCAATCGGTGAAGGTCCGAAATTTTGCCTTATCCGTTCTTACGCGGACAGCCTCTTAAATTGTGATGAATACAATTCAGCACCTCGGCCTCAAATGCGTTGCTAGATCAAAAATGCAAATTAAAGCGGTTTCTCGTAGCAACGGTAAACCATCCATGCGAGTCGAATGTTCAAACTAGCATAAAATGATCAAACTTGAATGTCGCAAGGAAGAGCTTGGATATCAAGTTACCGATTTGAAAACTTCAATATCGCATCGTGAAAATCCAATGGAGCATTGTCAAACAAGGCTATAAAACTGTGAGACTTGAATGAAGAAATGTGAAAGAAGAATATCGAACACAAGACTTAGGTTGCAAATTACGATCAGCATGTAGAATAGTGAAACTTGAATTTTGGCGGGGATATAACGCCATAGATAACAGATTCCCTATAGCGGCATTTTTTGAGATGACGCTCAAATGATGCAATGAAACCACGCAAGGTCGAAGGCTCGTATTCTTCCCCGTTCTTTTTCTCACAGAGAGTAGGAATCTGCTCAGATAACTGTCCAGCTCCTGATGAGAAAGCTCTTCAATTTGCCGACTCTCTTTTTCATTCGCCATGAATGAACTCAAAAGAGCCATGTCACTTTTCGTCCTTTTCGTCTTTTTTCGCCATTTCTACAACGTCGCCTGGCTCGAGAGTACGGTGGCCCATATCTGCAAACGCAACAAACAATTCTTGAAACACAAAACAATGTTTCGAAACAACAACACAATGTTTTTTAAACACGACACAATATTTTTGAGACACAACACAAAATTATAGAAACATAACACAAAATTATCAAAACACAACACAAAATCATTGAAACACAATTACCAATGCAGAATTGATCTGTGATTATACAACGTATAATCCTATTAGTCAACCGCTGACTCGTTATGCGCCTACCTCAATCCGCATTTGTGTTGAGAGGTATTGAGGAGGTAGATATAGGGCCGAGGTAGTGAGGAATATGGATGTGTTCTTTATAAATGCTTGAACTACTCAGAGGAGCTTGATGTAGCGAGGTCGATGAGCTTCGATGTGTAACAACGTACAACAATGAAACAGCTTCAAG
>Ga0126337_10000617_pt1 | contig 18792 bp, 20 predicted proteins | sample DipCmetagenome_FD_92527 | JGI IMG/M metagenome (GOLD analysis project Ga0126337, IMG submission 92527) | Coral microbial communities from La Bocana,Puerto Morelos, Mexico - Diploria C A metagenome | ecosystem: Host-associated > Invertebrates > Cnidaria > Coral | place: La Bocana,Puerto Morelos...
TATATATATGCACATTTTTTTTTTTGGTCCCCCCCCCTCCTCTATCTTGTTTCTAGTCATAGTATTCCTTTAATTTGATTTAATGATTACTTAGTTTATTATTTAAAGACTGAAATTGAGACAAGGCACCTGGCAAGCAAAGCATGTCAATCAACACATGTGGAAAATGCAGGCTCGCCGGCCGTCCTTTTCTGTTTTTTTGTATGGTACTTTTTTTTACCTGCATTTTACGCATTTGTCCATTATTTTTCGCATTCACCAATTTCACGAATCTCTTGCCTGAACACCATTGTGCTGGCAGTCCTGTGCAGCATGGATCATCGATGCAAATAGCTCTGTACTGTATATCTGCAACTGCAAAGCACCCAAAGAGTCCAAATAACATCATTGTTTTAAATTTTTTAAGCTGGCTATGCCATGACAAGCATCTGTAAAGCTGTCCTGTGTCAGCAAACGATGCATTCCGCCATAGATGTCTTCATTGACCAAGATCTGATCTCCCTCCAAGTGAACAGCAAATCACCCCCAATCCTACTGGAAAAGCAAAGTTCGACGCAAATTTGGAAGTGGGAGATCAGCACAATCTGCATTCAAAAAACACAGCTGCATCCGCGCCTGCTTTAAGAGACGAGTGACTGTATGCAAAGCCGCCTCGGTGTTTTTGATTCTTTGATTCTCGTTCTGTCTAGAAACGAGGAAAAAATGATAAAATCGATTCGTAAAGATTCGGATTTGCAATGGCTCGGCGGCTCGGCTTCAAACCATCCCAGAAGAGAATGCAAAAGCTGCTGCAGCATGCTCCAACCTCCGTTTTGTTTGGAACACAAAATTACAAAAAACACAAAAAACAAGATGACTACACACAAAAACAACTGCCAATTATCAGTTACATTCAATTCTCTGCAAAAGTCAGCTGTACAGTGTTACAGTGTACTGTAATTTACAATAATTTACAGAAGGTTAAAGGTTCTACGTGAATTGGAAACTTTGGAAGCCATTTCATGCCGAGCTTTTGAGGTTCCGTCATTGCAACATGTTTCTCCAAGGCTGTACGCGTGGGATTCCCCGAGCCTCACAATTCACAAAAAACAATCTGAAAAACGAACACAAAATGTTTTCGAACAAAAAAGACAAAAAAAATGAGACTCTGACGCGTGTAGTCATAGGGACCAAATTCGCTGGATGATGGTTGCACAAACGTGGAGGTCTGGTAGATTGGAGTATTCGAAGGGTGATACGGGTCCTTCAAGCAAGACGAAGTATCTTTGTTAAAGTTGAAATGAAGCTTCCAAGTGACAAAGATCACAAATATTGAGACGTCCTCCGGGCAACCATCAAAGACAACGCATTGCGACGCTGGCTGCAAAGCATTCTCGAAAGCTGCAAAGTTGGGCCTTCAAAGTTGGAAACTCCTGAGAAATTGGCAAATTTGAAACATGTACCAACCATGTACGAATGCCTGTGCCAACCCTACAACAAAGAACAGTCACGTTTGTGCCTCACCGGAAAGGTTGGTAGGTCATCATACCTAACACCGTCTCGAGTCTCCACACCATATTTGCCAATTTCTAAACCCCTAAAATGGCATTTCCTTGCATTTCTGGCTATCAAATGACTTCTTGGTTAGGATATTTCGGATATTTCTTGCTTTTTGTTGTCTGACTCCACGCAGCCACACCTGCAACTGCGGGTTTCTTGTGGATATCTGATTTGACCTCAAATTGCCACATATCCCTCGACTTCATCTCCTCCACATCCCTCCAGTGTCCAAAGTGTTTTTTGTGAGTCTAAGAATCATACTAAAGTCAATGCAGTCTCCAATGGATCCACGCACCCTGCGCTAACGATCAAGAATTGCAACGCAAAGGAAATGAGCATTGGGTCTATGGAGTTTATGTGGAGTCTATGTGGAGTCTATGGTCTAATGAAACTGCAATCACGAGAACCGATTTGTGCTGCAATGAGAGCCCTGAGACCGATGCCTCTCTAACTTGTCCGTTTCAGCCGGCAAATGTTGGTCCTTCAGAATCTGACTTTGCACATTGAAAAAGCTTGCAGCTTCGTTTCAAAATATGTTCACAAACAAGAAGTGACTGTCTTTTGACCAAAACAAAACTACGAAAACACTTTGCAATTTTCAGAGTACGTAAACTGATGTAAATCGCTGCTAGACTTGCAAAGACAAAGGCCTCAGACCCCTTGGATTGTTGATGTTTCCATGACCTCAAGTCACAAGTGTCACAAGTCCGAACCAAAAAATCATTGAATTTTCTCACAGTTGTGAACATTGTGAGCGTTGGCCTGCCAAACTCCGTTTTCCAACCTGGAACCCGTGCCAACTGCACTCAGACTCACACCGCCACATGGCATTTTCGATGCGGCGTGCATCAACTTCCTGAAGCAGTAATTTCTGCAAAATGTTAAACAAGTAGGGCCCAGTATGGCCTGGCCTAGTATGGCCCAGTATGGCTATATGGAATGCTACAGCTCCAACAGAATCTCAGACGGTAGGATCTTTGCCGAGAACAAACCTCAGTGTCCTCGTGGAATTCCAACGAACCTTTCGCCATGGCTTTGTGCGGACAGGTTGCAGCGTTGCCCGTTATCGCAGTTCGTTTTGGTGCCTGTTTTCACATGTTTCTGAGTTTGGTTTGCGAAAGAGCCTGATGGCTGAGGTTGGAATGACTACACTGTCAAGACATGCAAGAACTGGAGAAAAAATGGAGATTTGAGGGAGACAAGAATGACAAGAACATGCAAAACTGTGATGAAATGATGTAGAAGTTTTGCAAATCGTAGAATCTCTACGTGACGGACTCCAAAGCAATGTACGAAGCACCAACGACCAAGGTCTTGCCCGGAGCCTGCCATGTTCGGCTCACTGCCAACCGAAGTCAAATGAACAATGCCTTTTATAGGACACATCATTTTTTTTAATCCTCGACCTTATTTTTTCAACCCTCCCCCATTTTTTCAACCCTTCCCCTCATTTTTTCAACCCTCGGTCCTCTACCTTATTTTTTTTAACTCTCGGTCCTCTACTTTAATTTTTTCGGACAAGTCACAGACTCCACCAATCCCTATCTTATCCCCGGCAGCATCGCCGGTTTTGCGAAGCCCAATACCAGTAGTACCGCACAAGGCGGTGGCGGAAGCTTCAAGAAGACGAAAACAATAGGAGAGATTGATTGTTGTGAGTCACGGATGCCAAAGCAATTCACTGATTGACTAACTGATTAACTAAGCAATTGCCTAAGTGACGAACTGACTTATTGACTGACTGACTAACTGACTAATTAACCAGCTAACTGACTAACTGACGAAATGACTGATTGACTAACTGACTCATCGATCACTGACTACTTGACAATTGACTCACTGACTACTTGACGAACTGACTAACTGACAAACTAGCTAACCGATTAAGTAATTGACTTCCTAACTGACTATGTCCTTACTTGACTAGCTGATTGACTTCCTAACTTGACTAATTGACCAACTAGCTAACTGACTAACTGACCAATGGACTAACTGACTGATTGATTAACTGACGAACTGACTTGCTGACTGACTGCTGCCTGATTGATTAACTGACGAAATGACTTGTTGACTGACTGACTGACTGACTGCCTGCCTGCCTGACTGGACTGACTGACTGACTGAGTAGGTAGCTGCCTCACTGATTAACTGATGAACTGACATGACTGACTAACTGACTTTCTGACTAAGTGACTAACTCACTAGCTAACTGTCTAACTGACTAATTGACTCACTGACTAATTAACGAACAAACTGACTGACCAGCTAAACTGACTAATTATGATTGACTGACTGGCTGACTGACTGACTGACTGACTAGCTGACTTCTAACTGACTAACTGGTTAACTAACTAAGTTGACTAACTGACTAACCAACTGACTAACTGACCAATTGACTACTTGAGCAACTGACTAAGTTAAAAAATTCACTGATTGAGTAACTGACTAACTGACTAATTGAGAAACTGACTATCTGACTCATTCATTGATTCATTAACTGACTAACTGACTATTTGACTAACTGACTAATTGACTAGGTGACTGATTGATTGACTGACGAACTTGCTAGCTGACTAATTTTTCGACATCTGAACTTCAAAAAATGCTCCGAGACCCTCAATTTTTGTGCATTTTGACTTGTGAAGGCGCTCTTCGCCACAGCGGCGTGCAATTTTTCGACATCAAAACTTTAAAAAGTGCTCCGAGACCGTCAGTTTTTTAGCATTTTCACTTGTGAATGTGCTTCTCGCCACAGCGGCGCGCAATTTTTCGACATCAAAACTTCAAAAAGTTCTCCGAGACCGTCAGTTTTTTTGAAGTTCTCGCCACAGCGGCGTGCATTTTTTCGGGGTGGGGGACCCCCCCCCCTCCTTCCTCTACTCTTAACTATGATGTAATGATGTATGTAATGATGTATGTATGTATGTATGTATGTAGGTATGTATGTAGGTATGTATGTAGGTATGTATGTAGGTACGTTTGTTTGTTTGTTTGTTTGTATGTATGTAGGTACGTTTGTTTGTTTGTATGTATGTAGGTACGTTTGTTTGTTTGTTTGTTTGTTCGTTCGTTCGTTTGTTTTTGTTTCTGCCAATTGTCGTCTGCCTTGTTGTCGTTGCTGCGGAAAAAACGTGTCGCCTTGTGATATGTAGAGAGTGTTGGTGTCTATAGAGAAACGTGAACTGTCCACTAAAAACTTCAAAACTAATATGTATCATTGCGAAACAGATATATATTGATGTAGAGCCTCGCGCCAAAAAAAATAAAACGGCTTTTCCGCGGACCAAGTTCTTTGTCAATCGCATATTCCAAACACAGACCGCGTGACGTGAAGCTTGTCATGCCTCGATGACTCGGTCGAAACGGAATGGCGTTGACAAATTTGGCACTGCGCCTTGCACTTAACACGTGTCCACCAGGATCAACTTTCCGCAAGCCAAGCAAAACTCTTCATAAGCCAAATTTACTCCAAACACATGTGTGAAAAACTGGGCAAGGGTCAGCGCCCAGTTCAGCCGCGACGCAATGTAGTGTTCACCAGAGAGAGATAGACAGACTGTAAGCTGCCTGACCTCGATGACATTTCCACAAACGAAGCAGAAGCAGCAGCAGCAGCAAAGTTTTCCTTCAATCAAGGAACAATGTCTTCACAAATATCTGATTGAAGAAAAACTTTCCTTGATTTCTGGAGACATCCTGGAAGAGAGAGGCAGCTGGCAGGCCTTCTAGACCTCGTGATGTGACGCTGACAGACCTCGTGATGTGACGCTGAGAAATGGAACGGTATAAAGAAGTTTGACACTGTGCCTTGCACGTAACGCCTGTCATGATTTACTCCAAACACATGAGCGCCAAACTGAGCATGGGTCCGCATACAATTCAGGTGTTGCGCAAAGTTGTGTTCACGAGAAAGAGAGAGATAAATGGAGAGTAAGCTGCCTCTCCTCAAGAACGTTTCCACAAACCCAGCAAAGTTCTTCCTATTCAGATTTAAGCAGAAGGTCGTGGAAATGTCCTGTCAGGGAAGCAGCTAACGCTCCTTCTATCTCTCGCTTGTGAACACAACATTGCGCAGCACCTGAATTGGTCACCGACCCATGCTCACAGAGAGCTGTTTTTCCAAGCTTAGTACTCCGTTATGTTTGGGAAGCCAGGGAGAAGGACGGCATGTTTTGAACCTTCCATGTCTTATATGTGTCTGAAGAAAACATATTTGATGATTTTCTGAGCGAGAAGTTTTAGCAATAAGTCTTGCTTCAAAGGCGCGAATTTCAATCTGAATGAGCTTCTGTGGTTTTATGCCATATGGCATGCAACCTGGAACCAAGCTTGATCAGAAGTCTCTGAAGATGTATCTTGCAGCATCAGCTAAGTTTTTTTCTCCAAAGAAAAAATTTTCATAAGGCCCGGGCCCAAGCCTTCCGTGACGGGACATAAAAGTAGCCGCCCACATGGCAAGGGCCCGAAGCGGTCGGAATGCACCCAGCACATGGTTGCATATATGTTTGCTGTGTTCCATGCCAAGCCTGCCTGTTGGAATTAGAGACTTGCCTGTTGGAATTGGAGACTTTGGTGTGAAACGATGTCTCGAGTTTGAAATTAATAAGCCATGAATTCAACAAGACCACCGCCATGCAAGCAACATGAGACCACATCCAGGGCTTGGCCAAAATCTTTTTATCGTTTCTTGCTTTCGTCGTATGAGTTTGCCTCCTCACCTGCGACCGGCATAATGATTGCCATGCCTTTTCAACTTAGAGCTCCTCCTCATCTTCATCCAATTCAAATTCACCTGACAACAACCCAAAGAGTCAGCGCAAGAATCTATCATAGTGAAAGCGCAAACATTCAGCACACGTGGTAACCCCATGCTTCTGGCCTGGAAAACTTTGGATTTCAAGACATTGGCCAAGAAAGACTTCTCCAAGCTGTGGGCACCGTGGCTGGTCTGTGCCCTTGGATTTGCCTGCAGCTGTGCCTAATCGAATTGGCTGCCGAGGCCCCTTCTGAAGCAGAGCAAGGGTCTGTTCGATAGCATGTACGAACTTGGTCCCTCCACGGCCTTTCTTCAAAGGCTCTTCAGCTTTCCGCAGGATGACTTCCACGTCGTGCTTCCATGCCACAACAGCGCGGTACTGTCTCCAAGCGCCAGTAGCCCACCTTGCCGTCTTGTTCATGTTGCGCACATGGTCTGGCCACCAAGCGCGTTCCACAGCAGTAGTCCCCAAAGAGACGGCATTGGGCCCCCAGACGCTGATCAAGAATGCTTTCAGATCCTGGCAATTTTGCAGTACAACTTCTTTTCTTTCTTCAAACGTTTTCAACATGGCATGACATCGCAAATCACAAGCCTCGCGCTTAAACTGATTGCGCCTTTACTGAGCAACATCTATATACATCAGGCTGCAGCTAAGATGCGTGAGCTGCCACAAGCGCTTTGGTGACGACTGGCCGACATTGGAGACGACAGACCTTCGCCCAAGACTCCTTCAGAGCTGATTGATGCTGAACCTGGACCCGCTCCGCGTCCTCTCGGGCGAGCTTCCCCTTGCGCCGAAACAACTTGTACTGGGGTCTGCTGCCACTGTTGCTCTTCGTGGCCTTAGCACATGGAGCCACAACATGGACCTAGATAGAGCTATGCGCCAAAGCCTTCCAAAGCAACTGCCAATCCAAAGTCTCGGCTGATGATGCCAGCGGGTCCTCCCCATCCACAGGTCGCGCTTCTGTAACGTTGAAGAGCTTGGAGAAAACAGTCCTTAAGCTCCATGCGGCGTGCAAGAAATCTGCCGATCGGCTATCGAGGGCATCTTGCAGCCGCCATTCGACGTGCTTTGTGGGTCAATGGCGACGAAGAAGCCTTTGACCTCTTTTGCACGACGGTCCACGCGGATGCGCCCGGCCAATTCATGCGAATGCATGAGCTTTGTCGCTACATGCACCATGGAGGCCCACATCCTCTCCGTGTTATCTTGGACCCAGCCGATTGGCACGGCTTCGGCATCGACCATTTGCGCCTGGGCTACAACGAAAGCCACCAGCTCCGCCACTGCGGACCTGCCTTCCGTGCGGGTGAAGACCGTGGGGCACAGAGGCACATCAAAGAGGGCCAGGGCGCGAATGGCAGCGCCGGGTCGTTCCATACTAGCTTGTGTTGCCCTGTCTTTCTTCCTCACATAGGTCCTAGCTTCTTGCAAAGGGGCAGAGGACCCATCTACAGCAATGACCACCCCAAATCTTGCACAAACCCACCGAACCTCCTGTTCTAGTCGTGGCAGCTCCGTTTGCTGGAAGCACAAAAGCACCATCTGCGCTAATTTTCTGGCAGCGGGAATTCCAGCTTTGAGATACAAAAAGACAGCTTGGTGGAACGCCGGCCCACGTGTGATCTGTATGTGGCTCATGCTGGTACCAATCAAATCAGCATAGTTTGCCTGCAAGGCTTGCTGGTTCCAGTGTTTCCGAAAAGTCCTGCAGAACCAGTCCAAACAAGTCATTTTCACCACCCTTTGCAGCACGACATCGACAGCACAGGTCGGCACACTGTCCGTGGGGAAGAAAATTGATCCTTCAACTGTAGCCTTCAACCTCCTTGTGCCACATGTTTTGCACTGGGCTCTCGGCAACAAAACGTGGAACAAGGTTTCTTTGCTCAAGCCCAGCATTGATGAAGTTGCAACACCATCTGCAACCAAAGAATTGCCGCAAGTAGGGCACTTGCAATCTTGTGGAAGCACCAATCTTTGCGCAGAATCCAAGTGCCAAACAACCACGACTGGGAACAAAGACCTGGTATGATTTGTTTGTTCATGGTTGGAGTAGCAATCAATAGAGATCTCAGACTTAGATAAAAGCAAGACTGACCCCCAATCCGTTGCCAAGAGACCTTACGGCGAGAAAATCTTGCCCAAATAAATCCAAAGAAGCCCGGCATAGGTCCAATAATTTTGCGGCTCTCATCACTTCTGGCTGCGAAGGAGCATTGACAATTGCCTCTGAGCGTGCATTCCCTAACACACTTGCTCGACGCCAGCAAACTTTCTGTAAAGAAAGAGCAAAATCGTGTTTCCAACCAAATCTCGGAGAAAGACAAAGCACCGTACCAGTCACCTCATCCATACTTTTCCACTGCCGATTATAGTTACAAACATGATAGCAGACACACCGGGGGTGCCTCAAACAAGAATCATGCCTTTGGACTAAAGCCGTCTGCACTTTTCTCTGTTCTTGGCAAATTTTCAGCACCACCTCGCCGTCGCCATCAATGTCTGGAAAGATAAAGGAGCCGTGCCTCAAGCGTATCTTGCTATGGCAAGGCCCTCTCTGAGCTTGACTGACAAGAGGTGAAATCTTGCAGCAACAGATTCGTTGGCAGAGACCTTCCGACACACGTGTGAACGCGCGAATTCTCGATTGGAACTCTGCAGCAGGCATGGCTAACATGTTCCCTTCCACTACAGGGAGTCTGGCATGGGCGACAGCTCCAGTCCAGCTTTGCAATCGATCGAAGTAGCGCTGATCTGCAGCAGCATGAGCAGACAAATGGGACAGAATAGCTATCAACCCCCGTCCTTTTTTTGAAAGGTGCCATCAAAATGGACACAATGAAATGTCTTGTCCACAGTGAGGCTTCCATCGCTGCCCACGCTCAAAGCAGACCATTGCCCTTCAAATAGTTTGGCTTCTTCACATGAGGCCATGTGATGTTCATGTCCACCGCATAGCCATCCCCCTGCAAGGCTGCCACATCCTCCACACTCCTCTCCCACCTCCAACCATCTTCCACCCAAACCTGGAACAGAAGTAGTCGGGACGAAAGCTTTCACACGGGCATTCAAAGCCAGTTTTCCATGCTGAACCCAGCAGCCTGCCACTGCTTTCATTGCATGGACACCTACAAACTCTTGCTCACAGAGGCAGCGGTAACTTCCAGCTAGCGTCTTACGCAAGCCAAAAGCATGTAGATTACGGCAAACTGCCTGCACGGCCCCCGGCTCATGGCGCATCCACAGTGCGAGGAAAGGCATATCCACAAGATCCGCCTGCTTCGCAGCAAAAAACGGCTTGGAAGCAAAGAGCTATATGTGAAACATCATACACATCCTGCCTGCAAGTTGACATTGGCCGCACCGGGGACATCCACAGATGCAGCGGCAGAAGCCTGACATGATTGGCGCAACAAGTCTGACCCGTCTGAAACATGATGCATATGCATGCAAGCTTCGTCTGGGTCCCTTGCTTGCTCCCTGGAGTTGTTATCTTGGGGCTCATCTTGGCGCCTATTCTGTTGCAGCGCTGCCTCAGAAGTGCAATGAATCCATGGGCCGGAAGAAGAATGTACCACATGCATATAAGGCCACAGCCTTCCGTGGAGGGATGCGACCGGCCCGCGAAGCCGACGACATGGCAAGATTCGAAGCACCCGGAATGCACCCACCACACAGTGGCAAATCTGGCAAATCTGTTTGCCGTGTCCCATGCTATGGCCTGCGTCTTGAAATTCGAAAATCTTATTGAAATGCTCCCTCAATCTTGATATGAGCCTTCAAGGCAACAGGACAAGTCTAACTCAACCAAGTACAATTTCCAGCAACACATAAAAGCAATGCGATCCAAATGACATGGAGGTTCGAGTCCACGACAGATCAGTGAAGCAAAATCTTTTTTTGGTCTTGTTTTCATATTTTAGCCGCCTCCTGATGCTACTTGGAAATCATGCTCCTGGCCGACGCATGGCATCGCGGCGGAAAAATTCCGCTTTGATGGCAGCCAGCACGGCGTTGTCGGCCGGCCAGTCCGTGATGGGAAGCACTGTGAAGCTTGGGAAGGAATCCTGCCCCCCTCTTTTCACGGCTACGACGGGCTCAGAGAAAGTGGTGGTCATCTGCAGTGCGGCTGGCGGTTGTGCCGGCGCCAGGCGTCGGCGTTTTGGTTGTGGGCCGTGAGGCGCAGGGGGGTTCCCGGGTGCTGTTTCGGCAGGCACCATCCTTTCGATCTGCGTGAGTACGCCCGCCTGCCGGAACACGTCTAATGCGACCATTACCTTTTGGTTCTGGCCCGGGCGCAAGCGGCCCTGCACATGGTGCCAGGTCACCGTTTGGAAGTTTTGCGCCTGCGCCGCAAAGACGAGAGTCGCTGCTGCTGTCTGCAACTCTGCGGTGACGTCACCAACAGCTTCCAAGGGTCCATTGCTGCGGGCGCTCACAGTGGTCATCTTGCACCTGCAGTGAGTGGCGAACAGATTATAGAGAACCGTTTCCTTTTTTTTCTCCGCTTGAAAATCCGAAGGAGCGCACGCAACTCTGAACCCGACGCGGCCGAGAATCTTTGCGCAGAGTGTATTCTTTTTGGCGTCAAGGTCCCCAACATTGATAATGTAGCGCTCTGCCATCAGAAGGCTAAAGTACACATTCACAGCACCACGGACATCAACCTTCCGCACTTTCCAGTCCCATTCATCTGCGGCTTCATCTGCACCATTTTTCTGCGCCAGCGCTGACGCGACCTGCCCATCTAAGTGGTAAAGCGCCAAATGCGGGCAATGTAACATGATCAACCCGGTGCATTCCCCTGCGCCTCGGCACAAGCCACCAGGCGCTCGACCATAAGGTGATGAGCAAGTCTTTCGACAATATCACGAAACTTTAAGAGGAAGGGCAGAACCTTGTCGCCTCTAGTCGCATATTGCCGGATGTTCTCCTTGATAAACCTCCAAAGAACTTGCACCTTGGCTGCGAGGTCTACTCACGGTATACAGTCTGTCAAGGTGTTTGAAAGAATCAGCCGAAGGCACAAGCTCATATGCTTCAGCATCCAATTCGCTCCTCATGACAGGCTGCTCTGACTCTTTGAACTGTTCGTCGCGGAGCCAGACATGATCAAGTAGCCAATCATATTTGCGAGTTTGCAGGCATGCCGCGGCATCCTGGTGGCAACGCACTTGGACACAGGGACATGGCTGCACAGAAACAGAAGCGTCCACCCAGAAAATCAGTAAGTAACCACAGCACAAAAAACACACCAGCATCTTACCTGGCCTTGCTTACATCTGGATTTGTCGCAAACAGCACGGATTCCGGGACCAAGGCTTTCCGCACGCGGAAGGTCGCTGCCGAATGGTCTTCAAACATGAAGAACTGCAAGCGGTCCCTTTGCAACGTAGTTGCCAATCCATTTGGATGGTCGAAAGTCCTGAACGTTTGCGCGTCATGGCGAAGGAAAGGCATGCATGATGAATTTCAATGATGCATGTTCATTCAATGTCCCAGCCAAGAAATAGAAGCTGATTCACGCACCCTTGTCCTGTCCACAGTCACTCCTTGCATGCCCCCACCAGCTGGCGTCAAGAAGTTGATGAGCTCCTGCCAAAGCCCGCGGCAACTCATCTGCCAACGGATTGTAATGATAGATGCACTTTGAAATTGGAAATATGCGAATGCATTGAATGGGTGGACAATCAGCGGCCCTGCAAACTCATCATTTGAGAAGTTGATGTGCCTTTGGGCTGCGCGCCCCGTGTTGGAAGAATAGCCATGCCCCATTCATCTGGACAGTACACAACCTTGCCATGGCTTTTAGCCATAATTGCAAGGGCCGAAAAGTTGGAGACCCGACGTTGTATTGGGCTCCTGTGTTTCACTCTCAGTGCCTCTGGTGCACCCAGGCCTTCTACCAATTTATGGTAGAACTCTAGAAGGTGTGATTTTGCAGCCCCGCCCAGGGACACCACACACACAGCTTCCATCACGTCCACTTTTCTTTCGGTGGACAGAGGTGCGTCGCGCTGGCCGACTTCATCCTGGAGGCTTTGCACGAGCTGGCTGACCCATGTTGGGAAAGCATTTTCAGGTTCTTGGGTCGGATGCCTGGGTGCATTTGCAGTCGGGTAGCATTTGAAACCAGGAGGGTGAAGCAAGCCTGTGAAGACGCAATCCAGCAGCCATGCGGCCAAAGGAGTGCACCCATAACTGCGAGCAATCTGCGCGACCCGACCTGCAGCAAGAACATTGAGGAACAGCTTCTCGTTCTGGCCAAAGGTCCACACAGCCTCACACTCCTTCTCCGTGAGGTGCCTGGACCAGTAAAAGCTGTATCCTCCATCTGTGCATCAAATGAGTCTATTGATTCATCAATGGACGATATAGGACAAAAGTTGGTTTCACTGCTTCTGTTGTCTGAGGATCCGGCCCAAGATCATCCGTGCCTTGATTCTGCAAGGCTGCGGCGACCACCGCCCCAACCTTGGCCTCCATGTCGCTGTAGCCACTACCACTTGCGAAGAGATCAGGATAGTACAAGGCGGCCACCGCCTCCGGCGCCAAAGCAAAGATTTGAGCAGCATCCAAGTGCTTTTCTTCACACCGTTGGACGAGTGGCACCAGGCAGCGCAGAATCGACCTCATTGGAACGGAACAGCGCAAGACATTTCCGAAGCTTGCATGCGTCAATCATGTACAAGGCTGCTTCCAAGAAGACATGATGCATGGCAAGTCATGTGTGCGCGCACAAATCATGTGCCTACAAGACACTCATCTGCTTCAATCCGCACACTCTCTTGCACAGTGTTTGGAGCAATATCTTCACACTCGCGCGCCAGACAGCGACGCACCCGTTCGCTGTCCGGCGTCACTGTAGACGCGTCGGCAGCGGCCTGTGCAGGGGATCCAACCGCACGAAGATTTTGAGGAGACTCGGCCATGGCGTTGGGTCTGGGCGCTAGATAAACACACGCGTCTTGGCAGAAGTTCACCTGGACACTGGCTTGAAGCATGATGCCGGAGGAAGTGTTTGTCGCAGAAAAACATATGCATGCACTTTGTGAAGCATGTGATTGCAACGAGGGCGCGAAATTTCCCAGAAGGGATGCGCAGCAAGGAACATTTTTTAACCTGTTCGATGACTGCCCACATGCAGAGCGCCATATACAGGGGCAGCAGGTTGAACCTCTCAGACATGCGAAACCAAGGTTAAGCATCAATGAGTGACTTCACACTTGTACTTGGCTGGAAGATCTTTCGAATGGCCATAATGCTTGTAGATGGGGGTCAGTAACCACATACTAACTCGGATGATCCAAGTATAGGTGGTGTTCAATTGCTGACAAAGCATGCATCATTATCATTGGTGTACTTCCAATGAATGAACCGAATGAAGGCTTTCTTGCTTCCATCATGTTCTTTGACAAAGCCTCCAAACCATTAAGCTTTGATTCTCGGCCCTTGTGCGTCCAGTGTCTTGAGAGAAACTTCAAAATCAGGTGAACCAGAGACGACAAGAACAAGACTGTGCCAAAGACGACCCGCACGCAGCCAATTACCGCAGCCCGGGCTGACCAAAGGCAAGGCCCATGGCCAGCGGCGGCAAAACAACATAGGCAAATGGCAAAGCATAAGCCAGATTGGTCTATTGCGCCCCCCTGCCATGCAACTCACATGCAACACACACGCGCCACACAGTCAACACAACACGCAACAGGAGCACTTTTCCAGAGAAGTGCTCATGTTGCCTGTCGTGTTGGCTGTGTGCTGTGTGTGCTCGCATGGCAGGGCCACGCAACACAGCCATCGCGCTTCCAAAGCCTAGAACCTGCCACGCAAGAGCGCAGCATGCATCCCAAAGCGCTGTTCCTGCCACACAAATACCAAGGACCCTTTTCAGACACTGCGCTCAGACACTACAAATGATATATGGGGCATGCTGCGACCGCAACCTACATTTGCATGATGCAATTATAGGCGACCAGCACCCTCTGCAAAGCACAGAAGAATGCACGGGCAATTAAGGGCCAGCGCCAAACCCGTATTGATCTGTAAATCACCTCGCCTATATCCACCCTAGGAGAGCTCTGCCCCTGAGTTTCCATGCTATGGAAACGCAGGGGTCTGCCCAGGGCGTTTGTTTTGAGGCGCCAGCCGCGAAGCAGGACATCTACAAAGTCAGCACATGTTGCGACCGCAACCTTTGGATGCACACAGCGTACACATGATGCAAATAGGCTACCAACACCTTCTGCAAAGCACAGAAGAATTCGCTTGCGATTTTGGACCAGCACAAAACCCGTATTTGGATCTAAAGAAACCTAAAAAGCTGAAGGCGCGAGGCTCCACAGTAATTTATATATATATATATATTTGATCCGATCAGATTGCGGACAAGGAAGCCCTTATAATGTCAGGGCCTCAGTTTCTTAGTGAACCAGGGCTAAACTTTTTTTCGATGACCTCATGTGGACACTCAAAATCAAAAAAGGTTGAACCTCAATGTGGTAGGCCGTTTAGGTCTTCTGAAACCGTCTGTCAACAACACTCCAATCGAAGTGGCGATCATCTTCGCCCAAAATGCTTTTGATTTTTTGGTCTCGCTACATTCTGTCTCTGTATGGTTTCACACGAAAGGACATGGTGCATCAAATGTTCTTTCCGTCAACACCACAAAGGGTTGGGTGTCCTGTATACTTACCACATCCCCTGAACAACCTTATGTCGTGTGTCAATGCATTCACAGTACAAAGGTTGCCTCGATATCACTGTGACGTTCGGCCCCCCCCCTCCTGGCTGGACTTTTCTTTTTTTAACCATTCTTGCAACGTGTTTTGTTTTCACTTTCACGGGCGTCTTACAAACTCAGCGAAATGGCTCTAGCAACTTCGTTGGAACCGCTTTGCCAGTAACGCCATGCACCGTTGTGGCTAGCTGGACCACGACCAATCGTCGTGTTCCTCATCGCATCCTTTGCCATCTCACATGGCACTTCCTGCAGCGTGTCTACAGATCAAGGAAGATGCCATACCACCCTTTCATGCCACCCCAAAAGCAACAAATTTTAGGGCAATGTTTCAGGAGAGCTGGCGACATAATTTGCACGTAACCTTTATTTTTTGACTTGGAACTGGAAGATGAGCAGCAATGGTATAAGCTCTCAACCTCTAGATCTGTTTGTCTGACAGTTTGTTAAATGAAATGTTCCAGAGGATTGCAGAGATGAGCAGTGTAAGGAGTATCGAAACAAAATGCAGTATACACATGTAGAATAGCACCGAAAACGCAGGTGCAGTCGCAGTGTCTCAACCAGCAGCGGAATCCAGCAAAAGTTGAATGCAAGAAAAATTTAAACAAGAGAACTTTTATAACAGACATCTTTTTACATCAGTGTTGCCAACACTCTTCTCCAACACTTCTCTACCACAGTCGTCTCCCGCACTTCTCTACCAAACAGAAAATGTAAATTGACAAAAAACGTGCGAATCCCCGCCCGTACACGCATTAGATGACACCTCCAAGGACACCCTCCTTGACAGCCCTCGATCTCTTAGATCTGCAAACCCCGGACCCCTCCACACATCAGAAGATTACGCCTCCAACGACACCCTATAACGACAACCCAACCTTGGATCTGCGAACGCACCAGACGACACCTCCAACGACTCCCTGTGTGGAAGCCCCCGCGCAACGAATCCACAAAGTCAGCCAACCCTCAACCCCCAACTTTAAGTGAACCCCTATAGCAAAGCTATTTTATTGGTGAATAAGACTGCTATTCCCCACTGTTCACGCATCAGATGACACCTCCCATGACACCGTCCGTGACAGCCCTCTCTGAAATCGGCAAACCTCAGACCCACACACGCACATCACAAGATTACACCTCTGCGAACCCTGACCCCTACACACAGAACCCTGACCCCTATACGCACCAGACGACACCTAACCATTCCCCCCACAACGAATCCACAAAATCTGCGAACCTTGACCCCCCAACTTGAAGTAAGAACCCCTATATAGCTAAAGCTATGAGGAAAAATAGAGGCACCCAAGGTCACCCAAGATCGCCCAAAAAGATTATATGTTTTCAAATGGAGAGAGCGAAGAAATCTTTCCACGTTGGTTGGAGACCCTGCTGGTCTTGGCTCTGCAAGCCACATGGAGCCTGGATAGGTGTCCAACCTATCAACTCGCTAAACCCCCCAAGCTTGGCAATGAAAAAGAATATATAGAAGAGGTTGTCTCGGACCCGACAGGTCAAAAGCGGAGACACCGAGACCACCACTCAAACCTGCAATACCTCCACTGGGGTTCAAACCAGTGAGGAGTATCTACAATATCCTTGCCTTACCAGCCCATTGAAACAAGCAATCCAAGTGCTTATGTTGGTTTCCCTTAAGTAAATCCTTATGAAACCATCATTTTTCAGAGGGGGGTTGCATTGGGGGTCTTCTTGGTTGTTTTAGCCAATCCAATCAGATCCCAAAGTGTGATTCCAAGGTGCAAAGAGCAATAAAAATGCTAAGCTCATGAGGCCACGAATCATCAAACGCAAATCCTGCCAGCAGCTCCAGGTCCCGTTTTTTTCAGATTTTGTTGATGGTAAAGCAAAATGCAATTTTGGTAGAGTTTCTCAGTTTAAAACACCAGCACTTCACCACACCTGCCAAACCCCATTTCCAACATAAAACTTTGGGGGCCTTTCTCTTGGGGGCACCATCCGTGGATCACGTAGAAATCAATCGGTGATTTTTGACGTGAATATTCGACATTGACTGTGTGTTCCCTTGGCACAGTTTCAATATACTGTTCTTCCAACATCTTGCTGTGGGAACAGCGTCAAGTTTTTTTTCGTGAAGTCGTTCCCCGATACCCGTGAAGCCTGACGCAAAAAAATTCAAGCTCTGTCGTACGAGATGTCGCCATCGCCATTCAGATGATACTCCTGGAGCGCGCGCTCAGCGCTCGAGGCAGCATCAAAAGTCACACGGCACACGTCGTCTCTGAAACAAATGCTCTGAATGGATCCTCGGTGTGCAGGCATTGAACGTGCAGGAAACGTGGAGTCGAAGGTGGCAGGAGTTTGTGAGAGTCGCTCTTACAAAGCCTGAACATTTCGTGTCTAGAAGAACAGACAGTCGATTTTACAAAGCCTGAAGATTCCGTGTCTAGAAGAAGCTGTGGCGCTGGAAATCAAATGTCCAAGCCTAGCCACAAAGTTGTGACCAAGCCAAACAAAGTCAGTTTTTGTGACACAGTTGAACCACACAAAAACATGTCACGCATGTTGTTTTGCGTCAATGTTAGAAGTCCTCCAGTCTTAAATGGAAAAGGTTGCCATGGAAGAACAGAAGGTCAAGAAGTTCCCCAGGAAAAAAAGCTGCTCCAAGCGGATGCAGGTACGGATGGTGGATCAGATCGCCCTATTCTAGCACCGCAGCGCTTCATCCGCAGTATGACACTCACGTGTATCTCACTCATATATACATAATCTGAAAACACCAGTACTTGCACACATACTAAAAGTATTTCAACCTTGAGAATGTAGCAGTGCAATTAGGGCAAGGAAAGCCACCCAACCTTTGGTTCGATTACAAACGTCTCAACCGCTGGTTTGATGACGAATATTCCACAAACTATTAATGCGAAAAGCTCAACTCTCAATGAGAAACATCCGCACATCGAAAAGTACTAAATCCAGTGTCTAGGACACGTATATATACAATATCCCAAGGCACCGAACTGGAGCATAAGCTCCCTCAAGTGATCACGGTCGCCACCCTTGATCACCACACGTCGCCAACCTTGTTGCGTATAGCGCTGCTTCTTCTGCGGCGACTCGAACCTGAAAAACCACAGTAACTTGTCTTTGACTTTTCTTGTCTTACCAAAAAAAAATGACACCTAAAACATCTCCACTGCTTCTGAGCAAGACAGAGACATCAAAGGTCGCAAGCAATCAAAGCAGCCAACGAATCGTATTGCCTTTCTTGATATCTTTCTTTTCCAAGACCTACGTATTTAGAGGCCATTCCCGACTATAGAGCGCCATGGCACGTGTCAGCGTTGTCATACCAGGACCAAGAGCGATGCTGTTGGCCACGCCAAGTCTGAGTTGCGCCGAAGCACGGGAAGACACACATATGGACACGTCAAACGTAGTCACAACTTAGAGAAGGCATGTATCAACATGTCTCATGTCAACCAATAGGTGGCCAAAAAGAGGCCGTTCGCAGAACCGTCCTTCAAGTGTCATTCATGAATTTAACGATTTGAAGGAGAAAAACTACAAATTGAATCCCCCTACCAATTACCCTGCTGGGGTTGTGCACCCTGCGCCTGTGTTGCAGGTTTGTGATGGTTTGTGTTTGAATGACTTTGATACCTGGATTTTGATGGATTTTGGATATTTGATTTTGGAATTCTTGGATTTCAGGTGTGAAAAAATGAAATACATTTAATCTGATAGGATCCGGTTCCCACTTTTAGGCCA
>Ga0126337_10000619_pt1 | contig 18787 bp, 10 predicted proteins | sample DipCmetagenome_FD_92527 | JGI IMG/M metagenome (GOLD analysis project Ga0126337, IMG submission 92527) | Coral microbial communities from La Bocana,Puerto Morelos, Mexico - Diploria C A metagenome | ecosystem: Host-associated > Invertebrates > Cnidaria > Coral | place: La Bocana,Puerto Morelos...
AAAATTTGACTCTCACCAATTCTGGTACCCTTCGACTAAATGGGAAGTGAAACCAGCCATGGGCAGGGGAATTATAGTTTGAAGATCATTTTTTTAACGTCATTGTGCTGAATGTTACGTTAATATAAAAAATATTCAAGAATGTTCAATTTCACGCAACTTTCCAGTTTCATGTAGTTGGTGGTTGTAATATGATTGTGTGGCTTTTAATTCGTTTACTTGTATTTTTGTTTTTGACAAAGTGGCTGATACTAAAAGCCAAAGATATCATGCCTATAGCTGTATCGACCACTTTTTTATCATATTATTTTGTTGCAGAGTTTTCGGAAAGTTTGGGTATGGGTTTGGACTTCCAAAGAACTCACCCTTCACCCATCAATTCAGTGTGAAGATTCTAGAGCTGCGACAGAATGGATTTGTAAGCCTTTTGGCAGAAAGGTGGTTTCATGGAGTATGTGAAAAGATCTCACAGGAATCAGGAGGTACTTAAGTATTCGATAAGACCGAAGTAACTGAAAACTCTTCTTACATCAACGAAACAAAGCTATTTATAGACATTATCCTCACAGACATTTATTGTTCGTTCTCTCAACCCCCCCCCCCCTTCTTGTCCCTTAATTTTGCCTCACTCCGCCTGCATCTTGTCTCTATCATACCACGTACTAAACAGTTCATTTTACAGTGGTCTTGTGGTCAGTGACCTGGCGTTTGAATGGCAGTGAGGCTGAACGTAACTTTGTTTTGATTCAGACCTTACTGCTTTTGTTGTGTAACTAATTTTTTTACTCATGCTAACTAGGCGTATTAAACATGACAAATGCAGGGTGGTCTGTATCAAAGCAAGGTCACCTCCAGCCTCGCCACCATGTAAAGGCAAGGCCACCACTACAAAGTAAACTACAAAGTGAACTAATCTAAGACGCTTTAAATTTAAGTGACGAAAGTAAAAAAGCAATTACTTTGTTTTTGGTTTTGGTTTAATTGTCTGAGTATCCTAATTCAGGTAAGAAATTGGTTTGGTTTTGGTTTTACGACACTCAATTGAAAACCGCTCTATTGTATAATTTTGTTTAGAAACCTCCTTCAGTTCATCGGGAGACGTGCTGTTTTTCCACGACATGGCTGGTGTATTTTACGCTGTCATTTTCGGCCTTGTACTCAGCTTATTTACACTTTTCTTCGAATTGGCATGGGCGTCACGGAAAGATAAGAACCCCAATCAGGTGGAACATTTATGTTTTTCTCATTTAGTTATTTATGTTATATATTTATGTCATATGTTACGGAGTAACTCGAATTTTTATTGTATTTATATAATCTGTATTGTATTTATTACAACAGAATCTGTTTCTGTGAAGTAATAGAGTTTAAATGGCTTCTTGGATTGTAGCAGTGTTTTATATTGCAAAATGCTAACTCGGTTTTAACTTAGATTTCATGAGGTACTTTCCTTTGTTTTTTATTGATTATTCAAACAAAAGAGCTCTTTTTCCGTTTTTATATACCCTCATCTAAACACGAGAAGGGTTAAGAGAGTTCGAGGCATAACGCGTAACTTTCGAGAATTGTCTCAACCCCCAAGTGTTTTGATGAGGCTTAGTAAACACGAAAAAAGTAACCGTTGCTTTTGTAAAAGAATTCTTACATACTCTCATCTAAACGCACCTATTGACCAATGAGAGCGCGCGTAGTATCTCAGTTATTTTATAACATATATACACAAGTGAATAGTGCTTTTCGCGCACGCTGATTGGCTAGCTAGAAGGTGATTAGCCAAGTACTATTCACCTCCGAGCAGCCGAAGAAAAACAAAATGGCTTCCCGTTTCAAATAAAGTTACTCTTAAACAATTAAAGTTACTCTTTGGCCCACTAGTTATTCAGCATGTGTGGTATATACTAAAACAATTATTCACCTCAGTGTCGGTGAAAGTGGTGGATATTTCGCTGCTCTGTAAATATCCACCACTATTCACCTCCACTTCGGTGAATAATTGCTAATTATCATACACCGGAACAGAGGCAAATTCCACAAGGGTAAAATTGAAGAACATCATACACACTAAATTTGCACTTCTTCCGAATTTCGTATTATTCGGAGCTTGGCAATGCGGTCTTTTTCTTAGTAAAGTGTGCTATGGAGAACTTTTAGAAAACAAATACTGGTATCATTCTATCACAGGTCTCTAGCATTCTACACGGATTAAAGGACAGGCTTGCAAGGTCTTGGAACAGCAAAAGAGGGGGAAAATCAACTCGCTACACTTATAATTCCAACGCCGATACAAACTGGAATATTGCACTGCAACAGGTTCAGTCGCTGCTGCCTGCTGTCAAAGAGGCTGACGAAAAATGTGAAAGTGAAAAGGGAGCCAAGGATGGAGCCAAACGAGACTTACATGAAGAGGACAGTGCACAAGAATCGTTAAACCAACATTCCAGCAAGCCGTCCACCTACATTTAGAGAAACAATTAATTCATTTTTGAATTGCAGTGTATTGAGGGTAGACTCATCCTGTGTAATCGAGTAATGTAACCGAGCCTCTTCATGAAAGCGAGGTTCGGTTGACCTCACGATGAGAGGTTACAAATTATTGCCAATGCGATAAAGGAATAATTTACATTCAAGGCAAGGTTCGCATAATAAAAAAGTCAACTGGACTCTTGCTTTCATGGACCTTAAAAATGACCTACTCTTTTGTGCACAAGGTCATTTTTAACGCGTAAGTCAGCGCGCATCAAATAACACTCAAAATAAGCAAAATTAAAACTACTAACAATTTTTTCAGTTTTATTTCTGGTGATGATTGCGAATTTCTTTAATGATTTATTTTGCAAATTTTACATAGGATAATATTCAACTGCAATAGCGGTGCACCAATCAAGTTGTTCCGTGCTTAAGTTAAAATTTAGTGTGCGACAATTTTTCTTAAATGAAACATGTTTGTTTTCGCTATACTTTCTTTTCATTGTGGAAAAAAATTGTATTATTTGTAATTCGAATGGGGCACGGTTTATTTTTGTAAAACGTCTGCATTAATTTTGTAAGGTCTTTTAAGCGAGAAAGAGAGCATTTAAAATGCTACTTTGCCTAGGTTTCTTCTTTTAATGTCCGTATATTAACTGTTCAGTGGGGTCACGGAGCAGCTCCTCGCGTTGAAAACTTCCGAGTACATCGTTAGAGCTCGGGTTGAATCAGATACTCCCCGAGTCATTAACGAAGATTTTTAAACGACATCCTTTGTCATAGATGTTACTAAAATGCGACAAGCTCCGTCGCCATTGTCTAGAGAACTTTTAACCTTCGCGAAACATTTTGAGCCTGGAAGAATGAATTCAAACGTTGAATTCGAATCTGTGACATTTTAAATCAAAATCACAAGTATGGTTGCGGTTTGAAAGATGTATCAGCCTCTCATGTGAACATCAGTAGCGCCTAATTCCAGCATTTTCAGCTGTTTATTTCTGTAGACTATCATTTGCTGCATGTCACTGAAAGAAAATGAAAACTGGGGAAGCACTTGAATGATTGTTGAATTTGCAAAAAGTCTCAACATTGTTCAATTATGATAATCATTGTTGTCTCCTGAACAAGTTTAATTGGTCGTCGTGCCTTTTCTGATAATTGACTCTATCTTAGAGAAAAAAATATAGTAGCCCTTTATTTTCGTAGTCCAATCTTTTCCAAGCCCATGAGGTGTCGACTGCTTGGTGTCAAATATATTATAACAAAAAACAGAACCTTTGTTGCTTGACTGAGAAAATTATGCGATCCAGTCTTTGCAAAATGGTTTAGCTCAGATTTATTATTAGTGAAAGCTTATGTGGAAACGCCGGCTACGACCTATAACTAACACAAGACAATAAATCAGTTATCATTTTTCGTGTCACAGAGATAATTGTAAATGGCGCCCGTATCAACGGATAAATACTGTAAAAGCGTATTGGTACAATTAAGACATTTGTATTATTTTATTGGAATTTCTTGCGCAGACATAAGTTGTCCAAACAAGGATTTCTGTGGATATTGATCAAGCACTTTTTTGTATTAAAGATCGTCAGTTTCGACCAGCAATTCAACTTGTTCAAACAATTTTTACTCATGTGGGTAGCTTTGAATGGCAACAGATTTCGCACCAATCTATCTTGTTTAGTCTGATTGCGAAGGAGTATTTTTTCAAGTTCAGCTTGATAATTCCACATATTTTAGCTTAACGTTCATCTGAAAGGTCTCATTTGACAGAAAAGTCTTAATTTTTCTCGCCATTAATTGAATTCTATTTTTGGAGTTTAATATCAAACCATGAAGACACCTTGTTCATGTGAAAAAGCCTAACAAGCATTACGAGATTTGACTTAAATTGAACAAATTGGAAGTTTCACTTTTTTCATATAAAAAGTACAATGCAAAATTTGCAAACCTTTCAAGAAAAACCGTCTTTAATCAGTGCTTTCAATTTCCCGAATCAAGGATTAATCTTCTGTTATGCTATATTTCAATATATGAATTATTATATTTTCTCTCGAAAAGCCCACTTTAATCAATTCTGAAGACAGCTATTCTAGACAGAAAGAGTCAATTATCCTTTTGAAAGCATCTTCCTGTCTCCAAATATAGACTGGATATGACTTAAGCTAGATATAACATCAGTTTTTGTTTCTTTTCTTTTCAAGTCTTAAGATCGAAGGGCTTTTTAAATTCAGACCTGTCTTTAGCTTCGAGAATTCGACTTACAGTTTGAGCAAATACCCACTCAAATGACATGCAACTGATGAAGGAAACACTATGGTTTGTTTTTCCTCATATCATACTGTGAGCAGTGCAGTGAAGGTCAGTCTACTATTGAAAACTGTGGATCGTTTGGCGCAAAACGCCAAAATAGTATTCTTACATTTCAAAAGTCTTGAATGAATGAAATAAACGCAAATTATGGTTTTTTTTTCTATTTTTTTTTTAATGTTTTGCAAGTGACCCTGCCGCCCACGTCTAGCTATATTTCACAGTAATTTTCATATTCAAATGTTCGCTGTCGGAAACCATTTTTTACCACATTACTCGCCAGTACATTCCAAAGAGTATCATTCCGCTCTCTAGAGAGCGAAACCAAGAGATTAAGACTCTATTCATGTGTCTGTTACGGAGATCACCCCAGAAAAGATATCATTTGTTTTTCGTGTCATAGATCTTTTCCAGTAGAACGTTTTGGTGCTCAATAGTAAAGAAATTCATTATACATCAAGGTACAAAAACTCAAAAAGCATAAAATAGTATACCCTTATCTATTTTGTCAATGTCCCTGGTCTCGTGAGCGGTTACATGGAAAATAATAGTAGACTTGAGAGTAGCTCAACGAGGGAAAACATTGCTTGACCGAACGGTGTTTTTGATATTCCGGACAAAACTTTAATTGTCGATGACTGAAAATAACAATCTCAGATTTTTCTGGTTTTCTGAAAGATGGCCTGGCTCTTCCAGCGTTAAAATTGTTTTTTTTTCAATATTTTCTAAGCGTTTGATTTAGTACTTGCGGCTCGCTTGTTCTCTTCTTGCTTTGTCTCGCCTGGTTGAAAGAATCAGCAAGCGGCCTGTTTCTGATTACACCTGTTTCCATCAATTATGATTTCTTTTCAAAAGCCACGCGTGTTAATTACTACAAATGAGTTCACCACTTAGTGCAAAATCTCTGGTCTCTCGGTGAACTGTTATTGTTGATAATTAAATCCTTTGTGATTGATTTAACAATACTGTAAAAAACAACCTGTGTTGTTTTGAGTTCCGTTTGCATACGATAACAGAAAACAGCGCATTGGCACAAAAGTAAACCGAAAACCATTTTGCGATCATGTTCGATTGTCTGCCATAATGCCTTTTATTTTACTCAGAGGAACTGATGTCAATTCCTTTTTGCATATCCACGTTAAATTGGACTCAGAAGGCTTTGTTAAGTAATGGATAAGGTGTAAATGATCTGCTAAGGCATAACGTGGAAAGAGTCTATTCGGAAAAGGGCCAATGGGTAAAATTATAGCAATGCATTGACAAATTTCTGCCAGCTCTCAATGTATTGTCGCGATATTAGCTTCTTAATAGTAGGGTCAAGTAAGTTATTGTGATTTTCCGTACTCAACTTTCAAGAATGTTTCAATTTTGTTTTGGCACAAAGTGAAGATCGTCTAAGAAACAAAGGTTAAATTTCCATTTTATTTATTGGTTCTCATCCGGAAAATATGAAGAATTCATGTTCTCAGAATCTTAGCGCAATTCTGATTTGATATATTATTCCAGATAATAAGGAGTATCTCTGTCTTTTTCCTTACCCATTTAGTCGTTAACTGCCGCATGGATTTATCATTGCGGTCGCCCAGTTATGTTAATGAGACGGTCTGACACTTGTTAATAAGTTATAAGTCTCTTTGCTGCCTCAAGAAGGCATTTCTTAGATATTTTATGTTTTATGTTCATTTCACCTGTTCATGAACTAGCAAACAAATATCTGGAAGGCAAAACGAAGAATAGAGTAAATAAAGAGGTTGATACCTTTGCCAGCAAAGTTAAACATGCCCTCAAGTTCATTCGATTTACAAATATTGCCAATTTAATGCGTTTTTCTTTATCGAAGTGCCACAGCCCTCATTGTAGGGTAGTATGGTAAATTTTGTGCGTCGTGTTTTACTTTACAAAAATTTCTACTTTTGGAATACAATGCTTGTTATTTTTCATGCCTTTCTTAATATAGGATAGTCGACACTTCTCTTCCACTGACGAAAAATTAATCCAAAGTAAAATCAAAATTCAAGCAAATGGGATTTCCAGTAATGTGGCATTTAGCTTGTCCGTTGCGGTAACTAAAATCAACTTATTAGTATTATAGGGAAATCGTATATTGCAGCCTGTCTCCTATAAGAATAGGAAAACTGGCTCACTATAGAATACAAGCTTGTTTCTACTAAGGCATCGACGAACTCTTATTTCTCTAATACTAAAGTTTTAACAAGGAAAGTTCATGAAATCTCTGGCGTTGTCGCCATAAATATTTGATCGGAATACCATCCATTTGCTTTACGTGTTAATGGCGATTAACTGTCACCTAATGCGGATCGCTTAGACTGTTTTTTTCCTTCTTCAACACTGGTGATTGCAATCGGCAATGTGAAGTTTGAGATCACATCTTCGAGTGAAGCATATCTTGCAGTAACGGCATCGGTAAGGAGCGTTGTCCGTGTGAATGTGCATATGGAACTTCAAATTGGACAGCTTATTGAAGGCCTTCTCACAGAGATTGCATCGATATGGCTTCTCCCCGGTATGGATGAGTACGTGATTTCGCAAATTGCCTTTTTGATGGAAGCCCTTCCCGCAAATGTCGCAGATGAACTCCTTCAGTTCACTGTGGGTGCGAATGTGTGTCTTCAGCGTGGAAGACCGATTAAAGGCCTTGTCACAGATGTGGCACTTGTGAGGCTTTTCTGACGTGTGGATTATTTTGTGACGGCAGAGAGTGCTTGACAATCGAAATCCCTTGCCACATATGGCGCACACAAACGGCTTGGCGCCCGTGTGGGATGGCATCTTCAGATGAATGGTCAAGGTGTACTTTGTCTTGAAAATTTTGCCGCACTGATCGCACTTATACGGCTGCTTGGCTCCTCCAGTTTGGCACGCTGCAGGCAGCTTCTTTGAACCTTCACGCTGGTTCTTTGGTACTTCAAGACTTCGGTGTTGAGACCTTTTCCCCGAGTGCTTTTTATCTTTCGCTACTGAAACGGCGTACTCGGCGTCTGCTATACTTGATATGTCTTTACGTCTACTTGCCTTGAACCCGTTATCATTATAACTCTGATTTGGAGACAAATCACTGGTGTAATCATGTTGTCTGCCAAAGTATTCCGCTTTGAGTCCACTATTTTCCAACTGCTTGTCGTTGGTTTCTGATGTTCCTTCAAAAGCCAGATTCTTACGCTGGAAACTTAACTTCGGAAATCCCGATTCTGGAGAAAGTTGATCCCAGGGAGAAAACTGCAAAGGTCCTAGAAATATGCACAGTCCACGAGTAAGAAAAGGACCATCTACACCTCGTTTTCGCATTATTCCAAAAAAAATACTTTCTTCCGAGTTTATCTATAATCTTATTACGGAAAATCCATAGATAGGGGAATATCATACGTATTTTACTGACCTGCCAGTGGGTAAGCTTCTTCTCTGCTGTTCCATTCCTGTCTTAAATGGCGCCTCAAAAGGAATGACTTGGGCATCTTCGCTTGCTTCAAAATTATTTTATATTTTCTTCCAAGAATTTTTTCTCAGGCTAAGAATAAGACTTTGCCTCTATTTGTAATCCGGTTATTTGTAGTTTCTCTCGTAATCGAGAACCTTTGAAATGAACCGCCCGTGCCTGCACGGGGTTTTAAATCTTCAAATGGCAGTAATGTGTTAATACAATCAGTGTTTAATTCCTTTGTGTCCAATCGGCGCGTGCCGTGAACATGTTTCGAATTATTGTTTTTATTTACTAGAGACATACTTGATTGGTTAACAACAGGTTGTTAAGCACAGTTAGAAGGAAAATAAATCAAATCAGTGAACCGTTTTTCCCAGATTCTGAACTGACTCAAAATATCTCTGTCTTTTTGTTACCTTTTTTTCTTAGAAATTTCCGAAAGCGATTGGCGCCTTAGTTAGGACGAGATTTGTGGCTTGGGAATAATATTTTAATGCTTGTTTTCCAATCTCCCCCCGGATACAAACCACCTGTCAAACAAAAGTTTGCGAGGTCACTTTGGGGTTAGCCGTGTGACAAAACATGAAAAACCGGTTATTGTACGATACTAAAAAAATCACCGTGAACCAGCACCGAACCGATTGCCTTTTTAGTCCAATCTATCCGAGTAATGAAGTACAACGTTCTGAAATAATTAGGAAAATTCACTTGACATTATGACCACTTGGTCCGTTGATGAGCGAGTGTGAAATAAAGTTAATTTTTAGTTTTTTTTTCATTTTGCCAAGGTGGCAGCTGCGATGGCTTTATTACTACAGAGCTCAGCTGGTGACCACAATGTTTTGGTTTGCTAATGAACCTATCACTCCTGCCTTTTCATAAATGAGCATTTTATGCTGGACTTCTTCGGCGAGCAATTAATTATTAAGCAACTCCATGCGTTGTTTTGGAATGGCAAACAATGCTGTACTAGACTTAAAACCACTTTGGTAAATAAAACCTTAAGCACGGATTCCATTCTCTGAGTTCATTAGTACTTGGTTAAGATTTACGCAAACTTCATTCATTTTGCTAAAACGTTTTCTGCATTCATTGTTCATCTTCCGGCTCTTCCTAAATTGATAATATCAATCCAAACTGATTTGCTATTCTTCGGCGAAACAAAAATCACTTTAACAATTTAAAACGTACCCTGAAGATCCGTCGTTTTGCCATTTCTTTTTGTATCCCGTAGAGCTTTTGACAACGACACCAATTTTCCGGGTATATTTTTGTCTTAACTTGCAAGATGAAATTCTCATAAATTACTTGGAATATCATTATTTTATTTCTTCAAATTCAAAATAATGAACCCTCGCTTACAGCCAAGCGTTAACGCCCCATAAGCTCGGAATCATACTCATTATAGAAGTTTTGTGTAATACTTGTGTTCAAAGCAAATTGTACCTAATTTTGCCTTTTTGATTCCACTGACGAATGCAAAAATGCCGAAAAGTGAATTGTTATGTGAAATGACTCATTGAAACGTGATGAGTTTTCCTAAGCAATGAATAATCTACAGATTTTTCCCAATTCAAAGCGGTATGCAAAAACCGCAAGATAATTCCAGCATTGAGACGCATCGATGATTTTTTGACACAGATGAGCCAGATTAGTGTGCAGGTGTTGTAACTGAGCTAAAATGGCTTTCTCGATATTATTTTTTCTGGACCCCCGTTTCTTTTAGCAGTTTTTATGAGCTCCAAAACCATCCCTACTGCTGCGAAATCAGCATCTCAAATTAAGCCCTTAAATTAATAAGACAAAAAAAGTGAGTGCTACGGGCTCACTCATGCCGAAAAAAAATCATTTTCATGTAAATACATAGTCGGGTTTTCTTTAATTTCTGAATTCAAAGTTAGTTTTTAAACCACAATTGCTGAAATGTAATCTGGCATTTAGTCGCGGGAAATTTTCTGCTTTACATCTTTCGCATCGAATCGAACAACATACGATTATTTCAGGAAAAAGTTACTGAGAACGCCTTTCCAGTTCCAAGTTAAAATAAAAACCTCCCCAAATTCACTTTTCAAAGCGGCAAACACAAACGTTGATGTAGGTCTGACATGATGACTTATTTGATAGGCGTATTGTTTGTAAACAAGGTAACTTCAGTTGTTACATGGGAGATCATTAACGTTTTTTTCACAGTTCTCAAGAAAATTAAGAGTGAGTTCAATAACGAAAGACTTGAGTAACAAATTATGAACATATAGCTAAGAGAAACATATACTTCTCAGTAGGGACGCTGGAAATGGAAGAACATTTTTACGTCTTCCCCAGTGGGTTTCAATTACATCGCAATAAGGGAAAACCAGAATTCATGCAGTGATACTTAATTGTTACTAATTCGTTAGGTTTTATTATGGTGCAGAAGTGAATAGAACTTGATTAGAAATTGAGGATCACGTGCTTATTTTGTAATATGTTAAAGCGGCTTTCTTTCAAGACGACGGTTGAAGTCGATATTTTAATGTTATACTTCATCGCATAACACTGTAACGATATTTTTCTCAAGAACATACACTTATGTAACTGATTTTGGCAACAAACAAGATGACCCTGATCACACGTGAGAAGTACTAATTATTGGGTTTAAATAACTCCGGATGAGGTCAAAGGCTTCGTATAAAATCTCCCGACACAAGCAGTGCTAGAACCTATATCATTCGAAACGACAGGCACAAAAATTAAAATGTCGATAGCCTTTAAAGACAAAATATTAAAATTCATTTTCTTCTTTTAAGGGATTATAAAAATTGGCACAGTTACAAGATGGTGTGCCTGCCTTACTCGCAATGTCGCGAGAGCCCAGCTCTCTTCTGGTCGATATCCGTTGAATCACTAAAGTGCTGGCGTTGCTAAGTGAGGATCAGCCAATCCACGCTGGACGTTTCCGCACGTTCGCGCGAAAATTTTCCACACGATAGATTTGTTTTAAAACTTCTTCTGCGGACAGATAATGATTTACTTGTTTCAGAAATGAATAAAAATTAAATTGGGGGTCACTGGCTTCGTTTCAGAGATAAGGCGTGTGGAAAGCTAGTCTGATTTTAATTAACTGATGCGCGTAATTCAGCATGGTCTCCAGGGTTTTTAGGTAAATATATAAAAGAAAAGTCAACAGAGGCAAACAATCCTAATAATATTTTGTATAAATGAATCTGTGGCGTTAATAATTTCATATATTGGCATCATTTTCACAAACCTTAACCCTTAAAGAGGCGTTTGAAACTACCGCACAGCTAAACGAAAAGGTCAAATCAACGGAATTCGATGGAGCGTTATGCAAAAAATTGAAACTTCTACTCGAAAGATTTTCTTCATTTTTTCGCAAAACGTAGAAAATCGGTAGAGAAAATGACCCATCGAAGGAAAAATAGGGGTCACTGAACGTCCAAGATCGTTAAATCCAGGCAAAGATATAAAAATGCCGGTCATTTGCACTGTAATCATAAAAATTACAATTTCCTTGATTGTGATTGGTTTAAAAAACTCCTATTTTCCACTAATTCACTTGACAAGTTGTTATCGGACAGTTTGTTATCGGACAGCTTGTTATCAGACAGTTTGTTATCGGACATTTCAATAAGGCAATCACATTCAAAGTTGTAGTTTAAATCAACCAATCACATTTAAAGTTGGCTTTTAAATCAACCAATCACCATAGAAACAGTGTCCAAACTCCTATATTGGGGTTTTCTTCCTCGGAAATTGTAATTTTATGATTAATTGGTAATAATTAATTGGTGTCGTCCAGTTCAGTCTGTAATCATACTCGTGATAAACAATCAGACTTATCCTTAGATCTGATTACTAATTATTGTTATCAGTAGTCCCCATACATCTATTTGATTGTCCGTAAGAATTCCGTTACTTACTAATCAAAGCACATTCGGTTATTTTTCTTTATTCTCCGTGATCGTCTATCTTTTGATAATGCCTTGATATTGTGAAACAAAGTCAGTTGAAATTTTGATCACACTTGTTGATTATTTGTTAATAAAAACGTTAAGATAGTCCATCAACAGACAATCGTGTGGTACTTAAGACTTCGTGTATGCTTCATAAACATTCATTACAAAACTAAGCTCAGGTGTAGTAGTTCTTCAAAAATAGAAAGCGACAATCAGCATGGTAGCCTCAGTCGTAATTGACAATATACTTGTCAGTCTTAATTCCGATCACATGACAGCTAGATCTTCAATTAAAATTGAAGATCTAGAAGTGGAGGAGGTCCTACACCAATAGGGAAAACAAAGATGTAATCTTGATACAGCTTTTATAAAATGCAGGAATGATCATATAGACTATAGCGCAAATTCTACAGTAGTAGTAGGGCTCCGTCCACATTACGTTAGGCGTACTAGTCCCTCATAAAAACAAAGCTTTTATTAAACCATCTTCAAACGGGACGAATTTGAAAACACCGGCTTTATATTTTACTGTCAGAAAACATTTAGAAAACGAAGCTTTTCGAAAGCGATGACCACACGATAATCTTGTGATTTCCCTGCACGAGTTTTTCCTCAAGCGCAAATCCAAAATGACCCGTAATTATTGCGTTCGAATTTCTCCGGCGTAGCTGACCGCGGAAAACCTCCATTTCAAATTTTTCGTGGTCGGGTCAAGTGGGCGTTATAGTCCACCCTTATTTACAGTCTATTCTTAATTCTTGATCGTGATGAGGTTTTTGACCTTCGGTTTCTTATCAGGTTGAGAGCCTTCAGGTTTAATTCCGCCCAATTCCCTAAACTGGGAAATGACCTCACAAAGTCACAAATAATCACAAAGTCAAACTTCCAACAATAAGTTGTGTTTTGACAAGATGTGTATAGCCAAAAGACTCTTTCAACCGGTTGGTATCGAAATATAACGAGTAATTAGATTCTTGGTGTGAAGGAGGGAAACTGCCGTGAAAAATGCGAAAATTTCGAGCTGAACAACAAGTGGCTTGAATAACAAAACATGACAAAACGAAAACCTACTCACCCCTTCAGGTATGTAAACCACACTCTTGATTTACATAAAGTGATATCGGAGACAGTAAGCCAGATTATGTGGTTCGTTGGTTGATCGATCGCGCATAATGATTATCAACAAAACACCATGACAGTGTGTTAAAGATTACAGGTCAATTAAAATAGGCAGGTAGCACGAAAAGTTGATAAACACAACCTGCTCTACAGCCTGCCTGGTTCCTCCGAACTCTGTTTTAAAGTCACAGCACTGAGATGTGCTAAGTTTGATTGAACTTTTCGCGCAAATATTTATTCTTCGTTACTTTTTCGATATTGTAATGCTTATGATTGCTCAGGCATTTAGTGCCTTTAAGTTCCATTATCTCACTTTCTTCTGGTGCCAATTAATATTTGTAACACCTTAGACGACAGCGAGAACTTCGTGCAATGTGTTGCATGATATGTTGTGGTCCACAGATTTGATCAATTAGTGCTCGCCGTAACCACATTCGAAATAACAAACAACGACAGTTTTTGCTGGAATATGTGCGCACTTGTTAATAGATATATATCTTATTACGTGTTTCTGCGTGTAGTATATATATGTTATTTGCCGGCCGGGAGGTCCATATTGGGAAAAACTGTGCCCGAGGTCTTGAATACGGCCCGAGGCCGCAGGCCGAGGTCCATGTTCAAGACCAAGGGCACAGTTTTTCCCAATACGGACCGACCTAGGCCGGCAAATAACATGTTAATGTTTTTCGCTCTGGAAAATTACTTTATATGAATATTTTTGTTGATTTTTACTGCAGCAGTTTCACAACGTGCGCGTGCGTTTGACGTTTCGGTCAAGTAAACCCATGTTGTTTACTGAAGTATTTAAAAGAAGAGATTCAGTTTTCGCTGATTTTAAACTGAGCAATAAGTGATTTACATTTCATAGAGATTTTTAGTGTAACGAAAACCTGCTAAAATAGCCGCAATGTTGGAAAACTCGGAGCGGTCCGTACGCGGGGTCCGTATGGGAAAAAGAGGACCACCCGAGCGCGCGGAATTAGCCAATCAGATTCAAGGATTTAGGATTCCGGACCGCTGAGATGCTTCAGAAAAAAATAACTCTGTTTATTTTTTCTCCAGCGGTCCGGAATCCTAAATCCTTGAATCTTCTTGGCTAATCGTGCGCGCTCCAACGGTCCGAATTTTCTTATCCGGACCCAGAGTTACGGATGCATTTATGTTTAGAATTACAACCTAAATGTTGTCAATGCTCTACTTAAATATGTACAAGTAGTATGCTAAGAGAGAATCAAAAGACGGGTTAAGAGGGTGGGAATTTTTGTGACAACCACTTGGGAGTTCACAGAAATGTGATGTTAAACTACTGATGTGTAGATAAGACCGCGTGGTCTTGATTGACATGAGGGAAAACAGAAATGTAATTGGGCAGCCCGGAGTAGCACGTCATACTGGTTTGACCTTTCGATGTAACGCGAGTGTTAGTCATGCTAGTACTTGCGTGACAGATCTGTTTATTTGGGTGGAGAGCTCGTACAATTTCTGATCTTGTCACATTAACTTTAATTTATATTACATATAAATTTGGCTTTAATGTTATTTTGGATCGGGACCTTTCTGTAGATCACCTACGGGTGAGAAAGCTTCCCGTTAAAATATCATTATTATTTTCTTGCATATATCAATTAAAGAACCACAATAGTTTAACCTTTACGTTAGTGTAAACAATGTCCTTCAAGTCATTGCTCACGTGATCTCAAGTAAAGCATTTAAAAAGCTTCCGCGCAGAACAATCGCTTGGCTTCCATCGCATCGTTTTAATAGCCTAGGGCAAGACTGTTCCATTTGAAAAGTCGGCGCTGAAACTTGGTAAGAAACGGTAAGAAACTCGGTAAGAATCCCCTAACGTAGCGACAGGTTTCGTACTTAAAACTTCCGCATCCATGCCGACAATTGAATCGCATGCCTCCATTCATGTGACTGCGTTTGTCACATGTTGGATCCTTCTGTTATCATTTGCTGCATTAATTGGTTGTTGGGATATAGATCCCCAAGACTTTCGACTAGTAATGCGAGTAATGCGTGAGCTCAAAAGGAATTCAGATTCGTGGCGAGACCTGCACTCGATCACCTCACCTTTCATGTTCCACATCAGTTAAATCAGTTTATATCCTCCATGATTCGTAAATATTACGTCGATGATTCATTTCACATTGTTTCATTTCGAAACTATGTAAATAGCTGCGGCCGCATATATCAAAAATCCCAAATGACTTGAGTTAACTCGGATGATGAAACAAGGGGTTTTATTTCACAATTAAGCGGCCGCACTTACGAACCATAAGTCAGGAAGTGGCTGAACTTAATTAATAGACGTCACGAGATTCTGAATAAACCAACAAAACGACAATTTCGAGGACCAAGGTCTTAATTTGTTAATTCGTTTTCGTTGTTTTTGTTTTCGTTTCCGCTTCATCTTCTCTACACTCACGTCTGAGGCATTCCTTCTTCATTTTGATGCGCACTAGACAAATTTCTAAGGCATTTCTTTCGAAAACTGATGCTGGTTTATTTTTATGTATACGTCCTTGAAGTGAATCGTCCTCGAAGTTGAATATATCCAATATCCAAGGAACTAGAAAACTACTTTCGCTCGCCGCGTTCAGCCGTAGAAGATTTTTACAATACTTACTTGTTTGTACCACGGAGAACAGCATCTCAGAAAAAGACTGAGGACTTAAGCACATCGGCTAGCTTAAATTAATTTGGTTATTCTTGAGCCAGCTTTGAAGAGGTCTGAACGTGCTTCAGCTAGCGAGCCTCGGGAAATTTGAGGTTTGACTCTTCCGCTTTGTACCTTAGACGGCTGAGCCGGATCAGTTCATTGGACTGTAGCAGAAAATTGGCTCCACATGCACAGTGGAATCCCGACTTTTCGAATCTCGAAGGGAATGTTTTGAAAAATCAAGTACTTTGAGAAACCAGGGGTAAAATTACTGTTGGAGTGTGTGGAGGGAAACGACTTTTAGTTGGAAGAATCTGCTAAAGTTTCGGATCCCACAAAAATATCCGATCTTACTGACCTACACTGGTCACATAATATTTTTTGTTGTTGTTTCCTGCAGGCAAAATGTCATCTCGTAAACACGATGATAAATTCCCTCTAGTCCCCGATGACCGCGTAGATACAAAGAGAGCTAACACAAGAAATCATGTACAAGAACCAGTGTCAAGGAGAAAAAGATACCTTGTAGTTCTCTGTATTTTATTTGTGGAGCTTTGTGAACGTCTTACATTCTATGGCGTGGCAGTGAATCTGGTGTTTTATTGTAAAGATGTCCTCAAGCTTGGCTCGCCGCTACCCAGTACGATCACTTTGGCATTTGAAGGTAAGGTGACTACGATTTCTGATTAAGAGTAGAAATGAATTAATGCAGAGTCGAATTAGTGCAGTTTTAACAGCTGGAGCCAAAGCATTATCATTGATAAATAAGAGTGCATTCTTTTTCGATAATCCGTGTCAGGATAAAACAAAAATCAATGATACAAGACCACTCGGCCGCGGAACATGTTACATCAGACAGAGTGCACGAATCCGTGACCAGTGTGGATTTATCTGTTACTGTGATGCACCATGATCTAAGTGATCCTTGCTTGGTCGATCATGAGGTGTTTCGATTGGATTTTTGAGTAACGATACTGTTCAACGTTAAACGGCTAGAGTAATCACGCGTTTTAAGAGTTCATGATATACAGAAATGTACAATAGCATGCATGGTGTTTCGAGACAACAGAAGATTATAATGAGGCTACAGAACGAGTGAAACATTTTCTTCAGTTGAGGATATAAACTAGCGCTCTGAAAATGTTTCAATGAGCTTGAAACTCGGGGAGCGACTGCCCGATCAGAATAATTGTAGGGTCGATTTTTTTTGTAAGGAGTAACACGAGGGCCACACCGTTGAAATTTAAGCAAATTTTTTCTTGAAAGTCAAGTGTAACTGCTTCTTCGGGTTTTCTCTCGAGATAATCACATGCTACAAGACCCTTTTAAGACCAAAGCACCATTTATTTGCCTTTAGGAACATGTTTCTTCACTCCTATTATCGGCGGTTGGCTTGCTGACACAATGATTGGACGATACAACACCATATATGGATGCTCGCTACTTTACATAGCTGGGACCGCGCTGCTTACAGCCACTACCTATGACTACTCATCGGCCTACGCCCTGAGCATTTCAAGTAAAGAAGGATTCCTTGCTGTGTCACTCATCCTTATTGCCTTGGCAACAGGGGGAATCAAAGCAAACGTGTCTCCATTGGGTGCAGACCAACTAAAGGATGAAGGAGAAGAGATGGTGCGAAAGTTCTTTGACTGGTTTTACTGGTTTATTCAGGTTGGGTCGCTGTTGGCATATACAGTTGTGGCGTACGTCGAACAAGAGGTCTCGTTTTTCTATGGTTTCCTGATAACCTCAGTCTCCATAGTTTGTGCAACTTTTCTACTCTTGATCGGAAGAAAGCACTACATTTTACACCCGCCTCAAGGAAGTTACTTAACAGATACACTCCGCATCATTGGTGGAGGGCTGAGGGACATACTCTACTGCAAGAAAAATCCGTCTTTGCTGCACTGGCTGGATGGAGCTAAAGTTTCCTCTGGAGGAAAGTTTTCTCAAGAAATGGTAGAAGGTGTTAAGTCAGTAGTTCGGCTCCTTCCAATATTCCTAACCTTCATATTCTATTGGACAATTTTTGGTCAGGTGAGTTACAGGGATCCCGGTTGTTCTTGACTCTTCTTAACTTTACTTAGGCTTGGCAGGGGCGATATGTAATGAATTTCCTGTTACAAAAATTCCTGTTTAGATTTGCACAGTAACTACATGCTTAAAAATAATAATCACTATTTATAGTACACGATTGACCTACTACCTAACTGAATGTCAGAAAGGTACGCAGGCAGGTAGACAGATCGACAGACAGACAGACATGGACAGACAGAAAAGATCGACAGACTGACAGACAGAATGATTGACTGACTGGCAGGCGGACAGACAGGCAAGGAGATAATGGAGTTTAAGTTGCTAGATAGACAAACAGGCAGGTATAAAGGCCTAGGCAGATAGTTATTACCGAAGTGGAGCTGCTAACAGAGACCAATCAGGTTTTGTTATTTGTTTTCGTTTTGTTTCCGTTTCCCGAGCTCCTCGTTTCAATGTCTTAGTTGCTCCTTGTTTTAACCCTTTGAATGCCATACACACCTCGCAGTTTTTGTTTATATCGTTCTAGCGTTTTGTTGGTGAGCAATGCTCGAATAGTCCCCAGTGTGTGGCCATATATATAAAAGCAGAAACGCGCAGCACGTGTAATTCTAAATGCGGATACTAAAGCGAATAGCGTACAACTGTTTAGAGAATTGGATTGGGTTCCATTTTATCATGAGGCAAATGTAAATAGGTTATCAATGGTATACAAGCGACTGTCTGGGGACTGTCCATATTATTTGTCCCAGATTTTAATAAGAAACGCTGACATCAATGAAAGATCGAGCA
>Ga0126337_10000621_pt1 | contig 18777 bp, 11 predicted proteins | sample DipCmetagenome_FD_92527 | JGI IMG/M metagenome (GOLD analysis project Ga0126337, IMG submission 92527) | Coral microbial communities from La Bocana,Puerto Morelos, Mexico - Diploria C A metagenome | ecosystem: Host-associated > Invertebrates > Cnidaria > Coral | place: La Bocana,Puerto Morelos...
TTAAAGTGCTACTGCGACGAAAATATACTTTTTCTAATCTCTCCAGATATCAAAACTACATCACCCAAATAGTAGTTTTGCCAAATCTTAAGTCAAAATTCCAAAGAGAAGTCCGATAAATATGACTTTAACTTCGCGCTCAAACCGTCCGCCATTACTCGAATTAGAAAAGGCCGAGTTTGAAAGAAGGACTGGGTCGAGAGAACGGCACTAACGTCATAGTCACAACCAAAACAATAAAAACGTGGCTAATTCAGTATGCAGAGTGGAAGTTTTCGTTGAGAAAAATGGGTGTATTTTGATCTGCGAATAACTACTAAGTAGTTGTTGTTTTCGGCGTGTTCTTTTTGCTCATTATGAGCCGCTGTGTTGTCCAAGGTTGTAGTAATTCGTCGAATCCTGCGATTCGAATTTCGCTGCATTGGTCGCTAGCAAACAAGGAACGCGAAATGAAAAGCTTTAGTTTGCTTACACCGAAAAAATTTCAATCCTAAAGGCCGGTTCATGGTTTGTTCGGAACTTTTCAAATGAACAAACCGAACAAAATAACGTGGACGGGCACGTGACGATGGACGTGCGCGTGATGCGCTGTGTTGGGCAATGGCTACGCGATTACGGGACTAAGTTAACGCGTGACAAGAAGCTTGAAATAGATTTCATAAAGCTAATATGGGGAACGTCCTCTCTTGGATGGCAATGTTCTTCTTTTACGAGCGAGCACCAAACGTTAATAGACCAATTTCGATATATTAAAGACCTCAGCACGAGGCTCTGGAGAATAACTACAGAGTTTGTGTGGTTTATTCCCCACAGCCTCGTGCTGAGGTCTATATGTATAAGTTAGTCAATGACAACAGTAGAAATAACATCATTGTACGAGGACAAGACTATCATAGCTATATGACCCGCTCTAAGGAAATCATTCGAACCACAAAATATGTTACCAACTGGAGTCTTCTTAGATCTTCTCTATTATTATTATTATTATTATTATTATCATTGTTTGAGACTGAATTTTAATATATCGAAATTGGTATATTACAGTTCACTCGGACTCTGTTAGGCCCGCAAGTGGCATTAAACGAAATGTTAAGAGGTATAATTTGTGATTTTGACACAACTCTGAAACTACAACAAGTATGTTTTCTTGCAACGCAAATTTGAAAATTTGCAATTGTATGTAAATCATTTGCATGTTTGAAAACACAAGGGCTTTGCACTCTTTTGAACATGGACTAAAACTTAAAGCTATGCACTGGAAATAAAAATGAAGTTCTTTATCACCACAGGTGCCTAAGATGTACTTGTGCATGTCAAGCAATGAAAGCAATGAACATCCAAAGACCAACGGCGAACGAAAGAAACGAAGTCCCATGGAAAACGCAAATATCTTTTCTTTACTCTTTTTTTGGTGGATGAACGACACCTTAAAACTTGGAAGCAAAAGACCCTTGCAGGACGAGGACCTTTTCCCGCTCCAAGATGAATTCAAAACGGAGGCACTTGTTAACAAGCTCGAGGCGGAATGGTATAAAGAAAATGATTCCTGTGTTCGCAGCAACAAACGCCCTCGTCTCTGGAAAGTAATGTTTAGGATGTTCTCCTACAAGAACTACTTCATGTTAGCGACTGTCAAGTTAATCAACTCGCTGTCCACTATAACGCTTCCAGTTATGGTTTGGTTCTTCTTGAAAGGTCTCTCTGATGGTACCAACGTTAATATAACCTCCATTACACTGCGCGTTATTGGGATCTTTGTCGTTACAATAGTGAAGGGGATTTCCCACCACCATGCATTTTTCCTAGGAGGATTTTACGCAATGCAGCTGAAGGTCTCTGTCATCGGGATAGTTTACAAGAAGGTATTTTTGGTTTATTTGTTTGAGATGTTGGCACAAAGAGGCTGCAATTTATCTGATTAATTGTTTTTTTCTCTTAAGGTGGCTAGTTTCCAGCACTTAGATTTTGATGGGTCGTTAAAACCACTTTTTATCACTTGACACCACAATCATGGTATCCCAACAATGGCCAATTATTGGCACACACGTTGTTATCAATGTTGTGACACAATAGGCCACCATAGCAGCGGTATGACCTGCTAAAAGCACCCTTAATTTAAATTTAGGGGCTTACAATTCAAAAACGGCACCGTGAATTTTTTTATATTATCAAATTTTGATGAGCGTGATGGTCGAGTATTTTTGATACCATGATTGTAGCAGCAAGTGATGAAGAGTTAACATAATGACCCACCAAATCGAACTACTGGAAACTGTTTTGAGCCACCTTAACTTCTACCAGGGCTCACAGACTTACATTGATTGCTTAGTTGACTGATTTATTTCTAGACAAATTAACAAATCCTTCAATGCATCCGAGTCCGTAAATCTCTAATGATCGATGAATCCATCCATCCATCTATAAAGTTAGCTACACAGCCAGCTTGACGGTTATTCAGCCATCTAGCCAACCAGCCAGGCAGGCAGTTAAACATGTTAAAACCTACGCCAGTCAGCCAGCTTGTAAACCTGCTAGTCCGTCCGTCATTTAGGCAGTCCGGGCAGCTTCCAGTCCACCAGTCAGCGATCTAGCCATTTAGCCTGCTGGACACTCAGTCAGTTTGTCTCTAAGAACGTTAGCCAACTAGTCATCTGGCCAGTCACCTACCACCCGTTCTTCCCTCCATCCTTTCGTTTGCCGGTATGTTTCATCCATCCATTAAGGCCAAGTAATTCCAGCTGAATTTGCAGATAGATCTGCTGAAAATGCTTGAAGAGCATCGCCAACGGAATGTTATACCCCAAATAGTGGCAATGAATTTTAAATACTGCTGTCGGCACATGTTGATTCTAAACAGATGGAAGGTCCTACCATGTTCAGATTCCACTCACAACAGCACATTTTCCTCTTGCAATTGTTTTTTAAGGCATCCCGCTTTGTTACAACCAGTACTCCACTGATCTGAGTAAAACTGGTCACACATTCTTAATGCTAGCCTATTTCTTTTTAAACACGCAATCGCAAAGACAATTTCACGGCTCCATTGCCTATAAACAGCTATTTGAGATTAAGTCCTTCAGGAAATTTCTAACAGGATTTACTTACCTTTTTTCACCTCAGATTCTGACATTAAATCGACGTTCCTTAAATGAAGTCATCTCTGGTCAAACAATAAATCTGGTATCAAACGATGCCAATCGTCTTAAGGATGCCGGCTGGTGTATGATGTTCCTTCTATTTGCCCCAATGGAGATAATCTCATCCGGTATACTGCTCTGGCATCTGATTGGCTGGCAGGCTCTGGTGGGAGCAGGTTTCTTCTTGATGGTAATAACATACATATCAGTGTTGTCCAGGAAAGCGGGTAAGCTGCGAGAAAAAGCAGCATCCGTAACGGACGAACGACTTGCAGTTATGAACGAGGTCATCAGCGGCATCCGTGCAGTTAAGCTGAATGCATGGGAATGGAACTTCAGAGACATGATAAGAAACTTGAGGAAGTAAGTGTACAGCTTTCTGATGGTTGCAAAATTTGCAGGTAGCAGCACTTATCTCCAGGATTGAACGCAAGTGTTATTTACTTAGTACTTCATATTTGGCAAGGTTATCTGACATTTTCATATTACTTCATATTTGACATAATATTGTGTGTGTTTTGGTGTCGTTTCACCAATGAGGACACTTTGTGATGCTTATCAGCGTTCAATCCTGGAGAGTATAGGTAGCAGAGATCCCAACTGTCAGAACGCGAATAAGGAGTTTGACGACTCAGCTTCTCGTTGAGTCTTAAAGTTTGATGAATTGGCCCGCTTTCATACGAAAGCCATAAGAACGTTGTCTAAAGTGAATAAAACAAATTTTGGATAGTGTCATTGAGCTACGACGTTCATGGAAAATCAGTGTTCAGTTTCAATTTAAGAGCTTATTCTGATGGCTTATTACGGACGAATATGAATGGGGAACTGCCTGAAAGGGACCAACCTCGTTCCCAGGGACTTTTCCCTGGGAACGAGGTTGAAAAGGGAGAGTAACGTATGCCAGAACTGGTTTCAATTAAACTCGAATACAGTGTTAGTTCCACCATGAGAACAAAAAATCTATGACCCAAAATTATTTAAATGTAATTAAAAAATGTATTTTTCAACGACTAGGCACTGTCCCGAATGATCCTGCGCAAAACCTTTGAATGCTTTAATGCATACTTTTCTGAAAGAATCGACGTAATTAACTTAATTAAGCTTCAGAAAAGGTATTGAATTAACTTTCAGAAAGTCTATTGGATTAACTTAAGTTTAACATACTCTTTTCCTGTCTTCCAACTTTGACCCTTTCATTCATTTTTTAATCTTCAGAAGTGAACAAACGTTACCATGTCTTTACAGTCTTTTGATTATTTTCTGAAGTTTATCAGTCGCCTTTGTCTTTTTGGTAAGGGCCGACCCTCACTTGGCCTTACCGGCAAGTCCTCGGTCCCTAGCGATTATCTCAATACAATCCTTGCTTTTGGTTAATAAGATCCATATTTCCCCTTATTTATAGGAAGGAAATCAGTTTCATACGTTTGAGAGGAGCCATTCTTTCAAGTTTCGACGCTCTTTACTTTACCAACACACCAATTGCTGGATTCATTTCCGTCACAACTCTGCTCCTTACAAACAACTACCTTACAGCGTTTCAGATTTTTACCTTATTGTCGACTTTGAACGTTATAAAATTCTCGGTTTCTGTCTCTGTGGGAGAGACACTTCATTTGTTAGCCGACGTTAAAGTTTCGTTGGACAGGATACAGAACTTTTTAGAAACGCATTCTTCTTCCGTTGCCATAGAAAACCCTAAACATAAAATAAATAATGGATGCGACAACCCAACTTTTGATTGCCGACATTTCGAGGGAGCAAAGGATAATTGTCCTAAAAACGTATTCATGCCGCCTGAAGAAAATGAATTGAGTGAATCAAGCCGCGAAAGAAATAACTCAGAATCAAGGATTTCTCTGAGAAATGTTTCCTGCAGCTGGAACGAGACAGATGATTTGAAGACTTTACAAAACATATCCATAGAAATCGGCAATAAGCAACTTGTGGCCATCACGGGTCCTGTCGGTTGTGGCAAGACCTCTCTTCTCCAAGCCATACTCCGGGAGCTGCCTTGTCGCAGCGGAGAGATTGCGTATTCTGGAAGCATTGCATATGTTCCTCAACTTCCATGGGTCTTTTCTGGAACAGTACGGGAGAATATTACCTTTGGAAAATCTCTTGATACGATAAGATATCAGCAAATTCTTCAAGCTTGTAGCTTGGGGAAGGACCTTCAGCAGTTCTCCAAAGGCGATTTTACACATATTGGGCAGCGAGGGGTAAGCCTTAGTGGTGGTCAGCAGGCGCGTGTATGTTTAGCCCGGGCACTTTATGCAGACGCCAATATTTTTTTACTGGATGACCCATTCAGTGCTGTTGATGTTCAAGTCGGCAGTCATCTGTTCAAAGAATGCATCCTTGGTCTGCTCTCCGAGAAAACTTGTGTTTTGGTGACTCACCAGCACCAGTTCCTGGCGGGGGTCGATACCGTATTTGTAATGGAACAAGGCACCATTGCTTGCCATGGAAAGTATAACGAGCTTCAAGATAAGGATATTTTGTCCAAAATTGTAATTGTTGAGAAAGCGAAAGAAAGAAGAGAATCTGTTAGTAGCGGCAGGTACTTACAGCGGAAGCTGACTTCTATATCCCTGGTCCTGTCTACGGATGAAGGGGCCCATAACGACCTGAAAGAGGAAGACGAGGATAGGATGATAGGATCAGTCACTTGGCGTCTTTATTGGCATTACTTCCGATCCGCTTTTCCAGCTGTCTTGTTGTTCTGGCTCTTCTTTCTGGTTTTGCTTGTTCAAGGTAAGAATTTCTAATATTTTCTGTATACAAGCATAGTGCAGCACTTAAGGCGGTCTCTGTCTCTCTGAGCTTGAAAAGTTAAAGTTGTTTTGGTTCTTTTGCAGTGCAAACTTTCGTGACCATTATTGTATTGGTATTTACTTAAGAGATTGGCTGAAACGCAGTTCTTGATGCAGAGCATATCTAATGGTTTTCTCGAATTGATATTGATATCTGTGTACGTGTTTTAGATACGAGGTGCACGTTTGGTTTTTAGCTTAAATCACCTGGGCGTCGCCATGTTTATGTCATTGTGCGGTCAAAGATCTCAATATGATCAGAAGACTACAGAAGAAGATTTCTCGTTGAAACTAAACATATTCATCTGGAATGCAAACCATAAGCGATTAGAAGCCCTTAACTTCCCATCAAGCTTTGCAAACTAAATAAACATGGAGGCGCGCGGGATATTTGATATCCTAAAATAGCGGAAGTGAAGCGGTCAGCATTCAAAACAGACATAATAATTATTTAATTATTTCTTAAAAGTTGGAAATATTGGAAAAGATCAAAAAATAGAACGAGTACTGTAGATATGAAGTGCCCAATTAGACCGATACGAAGGATACCAGCTCATGGCATCACTTTACCTTTGATGTTGTGACATGACTTCAAAAATCAAAATTGCCATTCCAGGAAAATTTTGAATCTATTTCTATTATGGGATAATTATTATTTTTTTTTAATTTGACACTGATCTTTGCTGTCGCCACTTTTGCGTTATCATTTCTGCTTCAAGATCTAGATCATAGCCCGGCTAAGACATGAGGCATCAGCCGGACCGATGCATGGGAAATAGTTTTTGCCTATAATAACTGAGATACCATAAAGGAAATTGATCTCATTTACATTACCCGCTTTCATATCGCATAGACACAGCGAGTAGAAGACAAAATTCCTTTGACTGCATTTTTCTATTTTCTCCTCAGCCTTTCTCGTCTCCCCTTACTGGTGGTTGTCGCAGATTGCCAATATGCCATTTAGCCAGCAAAGAGATGCCGTGACGCTTGGAATCTATGGATCTTTAGTGATAGGCACTCTTCTCCTAACAACAATTGTTTCTTTCTTCTTTTTCTACACTCTCCTGCGCGCATCACAGAATCTTCACGACAAGATGACCACAGCGGTCATTAAGTCGCCAGTCATCTTCTTCGACACCAATTCAGCCGGACGCATTCTCAACCGCTTTTCTAAGGATATCGGCTGCATGGATGACCAACTACCCCCACAGTTCTTGCATGCAGTTCAGCTGTGCCTTTTCTCTCTTGGAGCTACCTTGCTTTCTGCGGCAACCAACTACTGGCTCGTCATCGGCATCACGCCGTTGGTGTTGCTCTTCCTTTACTTTGGAAGATATTACTTGAAGACATCTAGAGAGTTGAAGAGGCTAGAGGCCATCAAGTGCAGTCCGGTCTACGCACATATTTCAGATACCGTAACTGGTCTCGAAGTGATACGATCTTCTGGAATGGAGAATAGCTTTTTGCAGGAACTTTTCAGGTATAGGTAGATAAGTTTTACAGGTATAAAGTCGTTGCCTGCAAGTTTTGATATGAATAAAGAATTCAGAGAAGAACATTTTATTATGAAGTTCTGAAGTAGAATATAATAACTAATATATCAAACAAGACAGACAATATTTGGCCACGTTTCCTATTACCGAGAAGAAAGTCGAAAATTACGATCCGTGGCGGAGTGTTAAGACGTGATTCAAGGTTGATATACTTATTCTTATATTCTTCTTCATAATAGAGGAGCTGCTACGTGCCTAAGGCGCAACAGCGGAGCCCCATACCTTAGAAAATCTGGTAACCTATCAAAATGAAACAATTTGGTTGTCACGTGACTGAACGTAGAGAGTAAGAGAGTAGCCGGCCATTATCATAGCCAAATCGTCGATTTTGGGCCTTCATTGCTATAGTTAATTGATAGTTGTCAAAATAAGCTATCCGCTGATTAGTATCACGAGACTATATCGCGGACTCAGTTTCAAAGCTAAAGTTGTCTGGCTTTTCCACTGGATCGCGGGCTCAAGCAAGGTTATTACTCTGGGGGAGAAGGAGGGAGCAGAAGAAAACGCAAAATTTCGGCGCAAATTAACCCCTGGTGCGTTGTCAATTTTTCTATCGACATATTGGTTGTTAAAATTTAACTAGGAAAAATAGCTAAACCATACCCTGAACAGTTACATGCGCCAATAATTGATCATATTTTTGATTTTCTGATCCAAGAAAGACAAATTTCTTAATGGTTAGTTTAATCAGGAGTTCCGCTTTTAGGCTTGGCTAAAGCTCTACAATAAACCGAGTTTACTGAAGAACAACAAGATTGTTTTCATTAGTTTCCATCAAATTCTAGCTATTTAAAAAAAACATAATAAGAAAGCTTGAGGTACAGTTCAAGCACACTTTCATATAAAATAGTTTTGTTCGGAAACGTTTTCTGACGCAGAGGAACTGGGCATCTACTTAGCTCTATATATTTTTTTTTGTTGGGTTTAAAATTACATGGAACTGTGACTAAGGTTTGTAATAAGTGTATTCCATACATTACTCATAATTTCACTGAAACGATCTTTTGAAATTTGTTATTGTCAGGTGCCAAGACCAAAACACACCCGCTAACATAATGGTGTTGGGTTGTAGTAAGTGGCTTGGCGTTCGTTTGGAAGTACTCTGTAGTTTGCTTGTTACATTAGTGGCAACTGGAGCTGTTCTCGCCACACAAATACCAGGTTTGATCCCGAAACACTGCAAACTTTATAAAAAACTTGTAGCCAGTGGTTAAGAGGGCACTATGGCCTGTGAAGTGCGTGTGCGGACAAACGTGTCAGGCACATGACCATTGTTGTTCCAGAGGCACGAAAAACAATTTTTAGCGAAGCCACATGCAAAATAGGCACGGTTACTTTGTAGTCGTGTATTCTAAATATTATTGGAAACTGTGGGCTTGTGGTAGCAGTTGGCATGCCCATAACCGGCACAAATAGCTGCTTGGGTAGCTTTGAGGCAATGTTCAGCACGTGGTTACGGCACTATATGACGTCTGTCGTAAAAATGTTAATCGTCTATTCCTTTCTTAATTCCTTCACACAGCTATTGCAGGTATGTCTTTGACATACGCACTAGAAACTTTAGACGCAGCTCAGTTTGGTATTCAGCTCACTTCCGAGACAGAAAACCTAATGACGTCAGTCGAGCGAGTGGTGAAGTTTACCCAGATAAGTCCGGAGCCTGGGTATGAAACGAAAGATCAGCGTCGGCCGGCTAAAGGAAATATCTGTCTAAGAAATTTGTCTTTGACATATGTACAAGGGAGCCATCGAGTCCTAAGGGATATTACACTTGAAATCAAGGACAAGGAGAAAGTTGGTATCATAGGAAGAACGGGATCTGGGAAGTCCTCTCTCGTAGCAGCGCTGTTAAGGATGCCTGAACCAGATGGCGATGTCAGACTTTGAGACATAGATCCATGTATAAGGACTGTGTCGCTTTTATAAACGCTGTCGCTAGGAGCAGGCCGGGGCTTAGTTTAAGTGATGGGTTGAGTTAATGCCGATCCCAAATTGCAATTAACGGTCCTAGAGCGGCCGCAATATTTCTCCAGCCCCACCTCCTTGCGTTGTAGCTTGCGCGTGTACTGGCCCACGATCTGGACGAGCTTAAGACAAAATAGAGGGTCTGAACACACTATGGTGCAATAAAATCTAGCTATTAACTGTATAAGAGATTTCTTTGGAAAAAAAAAAACAATCTTATCTTTGCCTTCTGAATGGTCCTATGAGCTCTCTGTTGTTTGTCCAATCGTCCTGCATTGGCTGTTGAGACCTTTGTAGACTTATCAGTCTCAGGGGGCTTTTTGAAATTTGTTTTGAACTTTTTTTACGAAGAAACAGGTCATAGGATAGTTCATCAGTTTATATTATATGTTACAGTAAAGTGTCCTGCCTTGCCAGTTTTAGTTCCTGCATGGAAAAAATGAAATGATTGAAGAAAACAATAACAAAAAAACTTGCGTAAAATACCCTTTTTGTGGGTTATATATAACGTATTTGTACTATGAAAACACGTTTTTGAAATAATGTTCTTTTCGTTTAAAAGGTCATGGTAGATGGGATCAATCTGAAAACACTGAATCTTCAAGAAGCCAGACAGACATTTTCTGTGATAACACAGAATCCTATTCTGTTTACCGGAAGCCTGAGACGGAATTTGGATCCTTTTAACAAACACACGGACCAGGACTTATGGACCGCGCTGGAAGACGTCCAAATGAAGCACTGGGTACTCCAGTTGCCAGGCCACCTGCAATACAAGCTGATAGAATCTGGTAGCAACCTAAGCGTCGGTGAGAGACAGCTCGTCTGCCTCACACGTGTTCTCTTACAGAACAACAAGATTGTCATCCTGGATGAAGCAACTGCTAACGTGGATTTCAAGACAGATCGTCTGATTCAAGAAGTCATACGAACCAAATTAAATAACGTTACAGTGTTAACTATTGCTCATAGACTGGACACTATCGTAGATTATGATAGGGTCATGGTGTTGGACAAAGGCCGTGTTGTCGAGTTCGACAAACCAAGTGTTCTGTTAAGTGAGAAAGGCAGTTACTTTGCCGATCTAGTCAAGAGCTACAATACAACTGTGTAAGAAGGAGGTTATGTATTTCATATTGACAGTGTGAAAATTCTGATAAAGCGACATAATAACTAGACGAGCATAAAAACATAAGGAAAAAGCTGATCTTTACCTTCTGTCGTTACGTTCATGTCACTTCAGATAACGTTGAGTTTCTTTTAAAACAAGTATGATCATCGTCGACATAACTAATCAGAGCGACGCAATAATTGTCGAGCCCAGTCCGCCAGCAGCACTATTTTCAAAATGGTGGCGACTGAGCAACAAGAAATATTTCCGGTTTTCATGTGACGTGGTCATATATCAAAATAAAAAATTAGCTTTCCTTTTGAGGTTTCAGTTTCATCATTTAAAAGACCCTTAAAAAACTTGACATTTTAAAATGTTTTAGCTCAACAGAGTTCTTAATTTTGTAACTGTAGGGCACATTTGAATTTCCTATCTTTTACGTTGCGTGACATTACATATTGCGGCAAAGGCTATCGTTTAGGTCATAAGATGAGTTAACACTTTATTTTTTGCTAGCTGAACAGTTCTTGCACAAGAATAAGTATTTATTTCAACGTGTCGGAGCTCAAGAGTATTAACTCTTCGTTTCAACAGCGAGACTCAATGGCATATGTTTCTGTTACTGTACGGCCGCCATGTTTGTGGCCCTTTACGAGTTGTATCATAAACCTGGAGCGACCAGAAGACTTGTTTATTTGAAAATTCGGAGTACGACCTTAATCTCAACTATTTGTGTTGTCCAACTCCAACATCAAAACAAAAAGTTCACAACAATTAATATTTCACTAATTTCTTGCATGGCGCGAAGTAACTTTTGTGCGCGATTAAGAAGTTAGCACCTATTAAAGTGATTGAATGAAAAAAACAAATCGAGGTGAGACTTTATTTCGGCACAACGTGCCGACCTTTTAAAGACTTGTTTATTTGAAAGGTCAGAATACGACCTTAACCTCAACTATTTGTGTTGTCCAACTCCAACATCAACAACATCAATAAACATTTTTATCGCATCAATTACTTCAAATGTTGTGGCTGGATTACGAAATGGTCACGTTCATGTTATGCAGGCTACAAATGTAAGTCTTGGTCTCGTAATGTACTTTAAAAAACAAACTTTCTTCTTTTTCAAAAAAAATATTACTTTATGAGCATAAAATTATATTTGTCCAACGTAACATAGGTGTTTTCATATTAGGGGCTATTGTAGTTGTCTGAAGATCAGGGGCGAGTTGCCTGGGGTGAATTGTCCAGGGGGCGATACAAAGACACCACCAAATATAGGAGCTTGCTCTGAAAGCCCCGGAGCAGAATATTTGTGATATCGAACGATTGAATTTCCAACCGTCCCCAGGGTCTTCTCCTCGATTTTACCAATTTCGCACCAGCTGGACCTGAGGCGAGCACCAGAGCGAGGTCGACTATACCGCCATTTGTATTTGATCAAGTTGAGCTTATGTGTTTATTGTGTTCCTGCCTGATTGTTGTAGTTCGGCTTGAATTTTGGCCTTGAACATGGCCATGATCGCTAGCGCAACAGGTGTGTCAGGAAAGAGGAAAGAAATCTACAAATATGACGCACCGTGGACAATCTATGGCATGAATTGGAGTGTTCGACCGGACAAACGATTTCGGTTGGCATTGGGAAGCTTCGTGGAAGAATACAACAACAAGGTGTGCATTTATGCTTAAAAGCGATATCTTCCTATGCGCTGATTACAAGCTGTAATACTGTACTTCTTCTTCAGGTTCAGATTATTTATCTCGAAGAAGAAACTGCTGAATTTGTGGTGAGAGCGACTTTCGACCATCCGTACCCGACCACGAAGATTATATGGATACCAGATAGTGTAAGTTGCTCGTTTTAATTGTAATTTATTTTATACACAGTGCGACTACTCTCCACAATGTTCGATTCCGCCGTTTCACAATGGCCGAATTCATACTAAAGACGGATCATGCTTTTGGGAAGTCCCTTCCGCTTTGTTTTGATATGCGAACTACCGTGGATAATTCATTCATTTGGACATACGATCCCTCTTCTTGCCAGTATTAAAGCTAACGCGGACGAAGTATCAGATGAACTAGCGTTCTTTTCCCAAGGTCGTCCCATACTGATTATCCGTCTCGAGAATAAACTCGGTCACTTTCTCTGTTCGAGGTACATGAATTGATTACAACTACACTATACCTGTATACCTGTAACTTAACTTATAAGCCTGCGTCATCTCGCGTGTACTACATACAGCTCATATAGCTTGGTACAATACTCTTGCTAGATATGTTAATGGTTGCCCAATGAGAGTTTTGATTTTTCTCCCAATAAACAATTCAACAGAAGCTTCTAAAGTTATGTTAATTAAATGCTAGATGGCTTTTGACAAATTGATCATGTATTAAAAACAGCTTGCACACAGTTGAACAAAGAAACAAACTACAATTTGATTTTGACATCTGCCTGAGTTGTCATTTTCATGGAGTCATTAATGTGCTGTTCTTAATGGTTATCAGAGAGAATCAACAAGAATAAGAATTGCAATTAAATCCTCAAGTTACATGTAAATTTAACACTTATTTTACGAACCCCACAACCTCTACACACAAGAAACAAAGATAATCAGCTTTCCAGCAGGTGAAGGCTCCATTTATTTGGTGTCAGGTACCCAAGACAACCCTCCTTTAGAGTTACCCTGGGAGAGTTAACTTTTCACCAAGTCGTTGAAAAAGTCAAACAACTGTTATATGAATGTCCCTGAGTTGTCTTAGGTGGTGAGACAACTCGAGGACAACTCAGGGCCACAAGTTGTCCGCCTCAATAGGTAGGGTAATCCTGGCAGAGGGGATGGCATTTCATCATTTAAACACTATGGCTTGCCTAACTCAGACAACTCTCAGCATTGCAAGCTGTCACAAAATTTCTAGTTTTAAGGTTTTAAAGCATAAAATTTGTATCAAAGAAGTGAAAATTAACTTAGAAGAACCCACTGGGATGAATGACCAAGGGAGACTCAAAGAAAGAGGGATATTTGCACATATGATTATTTATTAAGGGTTAAACATGTATATAATCACAGAGTCAAATTTGACTCGGCCTACAGGGAAACGGTTTTCACATATAAGCACTCAATAAAGTTGCCTCTCAGCAGTACCCAAGACCATATAAATAGGTCCTAAGTTGTACTGACCCTATAGTTATCATCACTAGCCCAAAAAGAATTTTCACTTTTCACTTCAATTTCTAGTTGACCATTTCAAAGGTATACTAACCAGCCTTGACAAAAATGCACTAGCATACCACAGGCTATCAGAGAGGCCTTTCTTTGCACATTGATGGAAATTTTATTTCACCTTGAATTGAACTTTTTATTCTGTGATCAGCACTATATGTATACCTCTCTTAGACAACACCATTACAGGTGACATATAGTGTATATAGTCTCCGTGCAGTGTGTGTTCATAAATGTTTGTATACATTGTATTTCTTGATTCAAGGCTTGAAAAAAGCTTGAAATTCACCTTGCTCATCAAATAAATAGCTCTCAAATTTTGCTTGCCCTGGGCAAGTCTTAGATTACTTTTTTTTTACTTAGTTGGCAGACAACTTGCCTGGGCCCTTGCCCACTGGGAAAGTAAGAATGGAAACTTACATGTACTTGCCCATTAGGAAAATCACCTGTCCCAGACGACTGTACAGCACTTTTTTTGAGCGCTGGTATTGTAAAGACAATAAGTATATCATTATCCATAACATGTTTTGTATCGTTATCTCTAACAGAAAGGTGGATATCCTGACTTGGTGGCAACTTCAGGAGATTACCTCCGTGTATGGAGAGTCAGTGACTCTGATGTGCGCCTGGAATGTCTGCTTAATAATGTAAGGCTTTAAAATGTTTTTGGCTCAGGAATCAGTGTTGGTAAACTTTGATATGTTAAATGCTCAAATGTAGTGAATTAGTGTACAAGTACAATGTACATGGACATTTGTAAGAAGACACAGGGAATCTGTTCACTATTGTTCAGAAAATGTTATTCTTGCAGTTCTAGTTTAAGTCTTTTTCCTTGTGTTTCAATGTGCTGTTGGCAAGCCAAGTGCCACATGTAAATGACCTATATGTACATGTACAATGTTTCCACCGGACTATGCCATTGCAGAAATCCCGCATTGCAATCAGAGATGCCCCCAGAAAAATTACAACAAAGGCCATTTTGGCCCTTACATTTTACAAGACTGCAAGCCTTACACAACCGTACATGTACATGTAGTCTTTGAAAAGTCGGCCCAGGTCTGGAAATTGTGACCAAGACAATCACCAATGCAACTAATGTTTTCATTCTTGACAACCAAAAATTCTGCTCAGTTGCCATAATGGCAACTTTCAAAACTTTCAAACCATGTTCGAAATCACCCTACAATGCATTGCAAACCCTTGATCATTGACTATGTCATGAATGCCTATGGATAAATAGTTGCCTGGAATAGCACTGAAAACAATTATTTTCTATGGAAATTCTAGAAAATAAATTTAGAAGTTCAAAGAAATTGTGCAGGTAAACTTTCATTATCAGATTCATTTCACCAGACTAAAATTGAGTACTTTCAATTGTTTCATTCATAGTTCAAAATTTCTTTTCGACTTTTGGTGCTAGAAATTATTATTTTTTGAGTAGATTTTTAAACAGTTCTCAAAACTTTGCTATACCATGTAAATACATGTACTTCTGATGGATTCCTTTTTCATCAGTTGATGATTTAACACTGCCACATGTGCACAGCTGTGCACATGTTTAATGCTCTGAAGTTTTCTGTTGCACTCTGGAAAGTAATGAATTGTGATTTCTTTGTTTTCACAGAATAAAAACTCTGATTTTTGTGCTCCACTGACGTCTTTTGATTGGAATGAGGTGGATCCAAACTTGTTGGGAACATCAAGCATTGATACGACATGTACAATATGGGGACTGGAGGTACATGTACATGTATTTATAATACATCATGGCTTTGTATTATGATTGAGTTCATTTCTATCTACTTGTTCAGTCCTAATAATCATAATCAAAGTAAATTTGTACTGTACACTGCACTGTCATTTTTATTTGCAGGGTTGCAGGGTTTCCATAACTTTTAACAGTTCCATTTCATTGTACATACATGTACATACTCATGGCAAATGACCTTTATATTTCCCTTGTATGACAGCACTTATCTTTGACAACCATTTAATGTAACCCTGACAAAACTGAAAACTGTTAATATTAAGTTGACCCATTACTCTGTCTCCCACATTTACAAAGTGTGTTTTGTTATGAATAACAGACTGGTCAAGTCCTTGGAAGGGTGAACATGGTATCAGGACATGTCAAGACACAACTCATTGCTCACGATAAAGAGGTGTGTATGAATTGAAATTGAGAGTTCAGCTCAGCAAGGTGTGACATGGTGCATATTATTTATTCATACTGTAGCTTAACAGTGATGATGTCAGTGGTGCAGTCCTGAGGTAAAGGGCTTGTGTTAATTACATGTAATTTGTGGTTCAGATATTGACTGTGTTGTTTACATGTTCATTAGGTGTATGATATTGCATTCAGCCGTGCTGGTGGAGGAAGGGACATGTTTGCCTCAGTTGGAGCTGATGGTTCTGTTAGGATGTTTGACCTTCGGTAATGTAATAAATACTTGTTTTAAATAAAGTACAGTTACGTGTAAGCTTCATAACTTGAACTGCCATGTAAATTCACAGTTCAAGGTATGTACATACAACCTGTACATTGTATACATGTAACACCTACATGTAGAATAAGTGAAGCCTGTTGCCAGACATGTAACATGTACACAGGGTCTGAAATTTTGACCAGCTAGTTGCCAATGAAGCTCAAAAGTGAGTTGAGTTGAGACTAGTTGCTGCAATGATACATGTACAGTACATGTAAATAACCTAATAACCCACAGGTATCTTGTGGTGTAAAGGTATACATTCAAATGTTTGTGTGACTGTATAAAAATGAAGAGGTGCATGGACTGAATCCCTAAGTGACAGTTGGAGGTACATGTAGATGTAGCTAGGATTGAAATACCTTCCAGCCATTGTTACAGTTTACTCTGTTTTTAATTATTGTCTGCAATAAACACTTAATCATTACTAGTTCTTTTTTAGACAACTATAAGGAAATCCAGAGTAAACTGTAACAATGACTGGAAGGTATTTCAACGCTTGTTACATGTACCTCAAAGTTTTCCAAAAGTCACCTAGTGTTTGATTTCACACACCCCTTCAAATAATAACATGAAATGCATGCAAGGAAATTTGAATAGTACTCAGTGTTTATTCTATGACTGGGTAATGCTTCTCTATTGTCTACTTTTGGTTTTCTTTCAGTTTTCCTTTTCAGTTTCCATGTATTCAAAATTTTGTTGTTGGTAAAAGTAAATGCTGACTGAAATTGTTTGTCCATGCATTTTGTGTTGTAATTCCTTGCCCTAGATGCTTTAAAAGCAACATACAGTACCGTTCAAATGTACTTGTACATTGTAAGTGCTAGCTGGTAACTTGTTAATCGAATGAATGATTTCACTGTCAGCTTACATTTAAGGTAATTTGTACATGTACATGTAATGTGGTTTAGGGTTGATTTTTGTTTCTGTCTTTTTGTGCCAGATTAATCTCCTAATCTTTCATGAAATTGAAATTGTACCCTTTGGGTTTCTCCTCATGTGACAGACATTTAGAACACTCTACAATAATCTATGAAGATCCACAGCACAGTCCCTTGTTGAGATTATCATGGAATAAACAGGATCCTAACTATTTAGCAACATTTTCTCTGGATGCACTCGAGGTTTGTCACTTTGCTCATGTTATTAAATACAATCATACATACATAAACATACAGACCATTTCCAAGTTACCTTTCACTTTCTCTTCATGCAAAACTATTGGTATGGAAATCTTGAAACTAATGTTTTACACTTATGAATGGTTTTACACAAGGACTTTTTTCGAAACAGAAGATGGCCCATTTATAAAGAGGAGATGGTAGAAACCATCTTTACTAAAATGGTTGAGTTTGTAATAACATGATCAGATAAATTAAATTCACAGGTAAAAATTAAATTCCTTTGTCTCTTAACCCTACTTATTCATTGATATGAATAATTAGGGTTAGAAGACAAAGGAAATTGAAAATCAAACTACATGTAGGTTAAAATTATTTTTACCTGAATTTAATTTTTAACTACAACATGTACATTGCCTGCATTTTGATAATAAGACATGGACATTGTACACACATGTACATGTATTTTAACGTAAACCAAAATTTGCATTTGTGTTGTGACGTGATGAAGTAATGTCTACAGTTATTATACTTCGCATTCTGTTGTTTTGTTTCTGTGATATTAATTTTAGTCTCTCATATTGACAAAAGAAAACCTCATTTGCATCTACTTTCAACACACAGCTAATGGCAGTGGGGTTTTTCTTTATCAATATGATGTTGAGTAATACTCTCAGGGCCTCTGCAAACAGAATTTCACAAAAATAATTATTTAGATTGCCCTTGTTATTTATATCTACCCAGGTGATAATTTTAGATGTTAGAGTACCATGCACACCTGTAGCGAGGTTAAACAATCACCGAGCATGTGTGAATGGAATTGCTTGGGCTCCGCATTCATCTTGTCATATCTGCACCTCAGGTAAGTCAGCAACGGTATTACAATTTATGTGTACATGTTAGTGTGTGCATTGATGAGCCATCGCTAGAAGGGGTAAACTTCTATGTACATGTACAGTACGATGTTTTATTAACTTGATAATTATTGAATCAATCTCTGTCTCAGTGGCTAGTCCACCTCAGATTACTCAAAACTTCCCACTTTTTCATCAAGACCCTATATATGTTATTTACCGGCTGGGAGGTCCGTATCGTGAAAAACTGTGACCGAGGTCTTAAAAATGCTGCCCGAGGCCGCAAGCCGAGGGCAGCATTTTCAAGCCCGAGGTCACAGTTTTTCACGATACGGACCGACCCAAAGCCGGTAAATAACTTATTTATTTTTTTCTTACTGTTAGGGAGCCCAATTTTGTCACACAGTGAGCTAGCCGGGCGGAATCGCTCCGTGAGCGGGCAAGATCGAAAATTTCCGCCCGCTCCCGGAACCAATCAGATTGCAGGATTTAGAGAATTCCGCCCGCTCACAA
>Ga0126337_10000623_pt1 | contig 18767 bp, 12 predicted proteins | sample DipCmetagenome_FD_92527 | JGI IMG/M metagenome (GOLD analysis project Ga0126337, IMG submission 92527) | Coral microbial communities from La Bocana,Puerto Morelos, Mexico - Diploria C A metagenome | ecosystem: Host-associated > Invertebrates > Cnidaria > Coral | place: La Bocana,Puerto Morelos...
TGAAACATTGGAAAACACCAAATTATACTAAGGGTTAACATCATTAATGTGTTTTCATGGAGAACCCATAAACTAGCTTCTTAGCTAAGTGTTCTATCCATGTAAAATAAAGCTATCTAGTATCTATCTATCTAAACCACAACAAAAACACCATTTGTTTTTTTAAGGATGAGAATGCAGCTAGGACATACCACCAGCCAAAGGGAAATCATCTACAAATGTAGTAGAGGCCATTGCTCCTTTCTTGGCAGGTAAAGGAGGGGGAGAATCTGAAGATTCGTCATGCACTGTGCTTCCCTTTTTAGCAGGAAGAAGTGGTGGAATATCACAGTACTCTGCTTCTGTGTTTTCACTGGTGGTTTCTAAAGTATTGAAGACAACCATGCACAAAATCATTATTTTAAGAACTTGAACAGTAATTGTGAGACTTTGTAGGAAGGTGGGACTAACGTGTCTCTTTGCAAACCTGAGGCATTTTGACTTCTTTAATTGCGAGACAGAGACTTCAAAGTGCTTGGAATGTTCAGGTTCTAAAACGTTCAGACATCATTTATTAAATCGGTAACTTCAGACTTTCTTACCCTTACAAAAAATTGAGACTACAAAACAGCTTAGTGAAAAAAATTGAGACTGGAGACATACATAACCCACTGAAAAATGAGACACCCACAGTTTTTGAAGGAATCGTAAAACTGGCACGCCTCCTCAACATGAGGTAAAGAAGATATCCAAATGACATGTAATTGATTCATGAAAACCTTAGTAAGACTACAATGGGCAACAAAAGTAGTTGAGACACTACTAGGCTTTTTCATAGTTAACCTCTTATTCTATTTCATTTGCATCCAGCAGTAATTCTCTGATACCCCCAAACCCCAATTCAATGTTGTGTAAGTGCTGTGATATTTTCAGGCTTAGAAATAAAACAAAAATCAACTTGGGGGAAGGGGGGGAAAATTAATCTTTCTAGAACGCTTGAAAATCTAAGTATCTTTTGAGGTCTCATTGAGGTTTCAGCACTATACCATGTAGATCTGAAACCTATGTATTTGTTGTTATTAGTAATGAAAATATCACAAATACCTAAACTTGAAAAAGAAGGTAAAACTGGGGCTGATGATCTAAAATCCACTGAGCTTGGTGTCATTTGTTCTGAATCAGCTATGCTTGATGCGCCATTGTGTGACAGCTGAAGGGAATTTTGCTGCGATCCAGATGCCATGGAATCAGTACTAGAAGCAAAGCTTGTTTGACTGAAATCTATGTCTAACAAATCGTCACTTGAACGTGATCTAGGAGAAACAACAGTGCAAATTAAAAAACTTACAATAATGTTTGAGTAACTAAATGATTCTTACAAAAATAACACACAAACAAGATAAATGTTCCCAAGTACTCACTTACTCACATACTTAACAAAGAAAAAAAAAGTGGACACCTTGTAACACATGACGTTTTATTTGCCCTCTCGCCCCGCACTTCAATGTTTTTCATTTTATTAGCACATAAGTTTTTTTTTCTCTATTATAATAGTATATTATACTGTAGTTTGTAATTTTCCTGTAAGTCATTGTAGTAAGTATAATAACCTTGTATTAATGTAGTAATGTAATCTCGTTGTAACTCCTAGTAGTAGTATGTAATTTAAATTTAAAAAAAATTAAAAAAAAAAAAAAGATTAATGACAGTAAAAAGAATTATTTGAAAGGTGATAAATTCTTGATCTCCTACCAAATTCTTAAAACTAATGAAAAAGAAATGTATGAGAATGGGTTAGGAGAATTTGAACTACCAGAATCACAACACGACTAGCTTGCATAGTAAATTAGGTAGAAGACCTGAAGGCTGAAGAAATTCAAGATATTAGTTTAAGCTACTTTACACAAGAGCGATTTCTATTTTCTATGCTAGTGATGATAATTAATAATAATAATAATAATAATAATAATAATAATAAAAACATATTTATGCAGGATGACCATTTCAGTTATAAAAACTGCTATCAACATGGGTCCTGCGTTAAAAAAAAACAAAACAAAACAAAACAAAACAAAACAAAAAAAAACAAAAAAACAATTAAGAAATAATCTACCAAGTAATTCATCCAACATTTCTGATCCCTTCTCAATAAGTACAAATAAAATACCATGCCATTAGGCTAGTTTGCTAGTGAAAAGCCACACAGGAAGTAATATCAATAATTCTTACAGTTTGATAGTAGATGGATGGCTGGAAGACTTTGATCTGTTCCTCATACCTTCACCTGGAAATGGGAAATTTTTCCATAAAACTCAAAAAGGCAGTACAGTATTGTAGTGCTAAAGGCAACAAACTTTAACCAAATCAACTTACCGGAGGAAGAACTTAAATGTTTTCTCTAAAAAAGACAAAAGAAACAATCATTTATTATAATTGCTATAGAAATTACAATTTGAGATAAAATAACAGCTGTGCAATTGACTTCCAATACAATTTGTTAGTACGATGTTTGTTTGGTACTGAAGGAAGAAGAAAAAGAAGACAGATGACAGTGACAACAACAATGCTAAGAAAAAGGTGGAATCCAAGGGCTACATATAACAAACTTTTTCTGACAATTTTAGTTTTGGACAAAAAAAAGTGTCAGAAGATAAAACCCTCCAAACTTCTTAAGCATCCAAAATTTTAAGCATCTGAAATATTTATGTGATATATCAAACTTGAGAGACACTGTTTCATCGGATGCAAAGGGGAGCAGTTTTTAGAAAATTCAAGATGTTGGGATAGCTGATGAAACATGGTCTCAAGTGTTTGATATATCTTCTCAATTGAAACAAAAACTAAGGAGTAAATGAAGAGGTGAAGTTATCGAAATATATGCTAATTAAGACCAGGTGTCAAAGCCTCCTCACAGTTGTGATTTTATTTGTTTTAACTTGATAAGTAAAGTATAAAATTCTGAGGAGCTTTAAAGCTCTTAGTTTCCTTTGTGGATCAAACTCTAGTTCATACAATGCTTGAGTTAGGTAATAGTTGATAGAATTTGTTTATTTTCTTGTCTGTACATCTCTAAAACTTTGAAAGTGAAGTAAAACTATAATCATTTTCACAAAATAATGTTGTTCAGTGTATACTGTGTTTTGTAATTGCAAATTTAATTGGGGCATATTTCAGCACAATCTCTGAAATGTTTGTCCAAAATTTGTTTGAAATGAGATGAAAAGTGTAAGAAAATTTATCATCTGTAAAAATTGTCTGAATTTTAAATGTGCAGATTTTTTGTGATGTAGTTAAAAGCTACATTGCAGTAAAAAAATTGACAACTCACCATTGTGGACGGCGAAGAGAGACTAAGAGTTCCAGTAATTTTCTTTATTTCATCAACTGAAGCTGTTTGTGGTACTTTATCTGCTTCCACTGGGTTTATAACAACTTGAAGTTTCCGAGGCTCATCTTAAAAGGAAATGTTCATCAACTGATTAGAAAGACCGGTAGTATTGCACAGTCACAGTGTATGGAACAAAAGTTGGTGTATCTTGTGAAATTCTCTCAGTGGTATTACCTCTAGAGAAAATGATGTGAACACAATATTTTCTCAGCATGTTAAACATGGTTCATTTTTAATTCTGAGACAATGCTGAAGAACTTTAGAGTATACTTTCAAATATCTGGCAACAGCTCTTCTCTTTTAGATACTAAGTTCTCCACACTGCAGCCATCTTTAATGATGATGGATCAATTACTTACCATCATCTGAATCTGAATCAGAAGAAGAACTGTTTCCTCCTGACTTGGTGCCTAAGTCTTCGTTAAGAAAAAAAAATCACCTGCACAAACAACTCGTCATGCAAATGAAAGTAAAAGCATGTCAAACTTTAACTGCTATCTATGACTGACCCAAAATCAGCAGCTACAGTAGCATACTGGATTTCACATTGTGCAGTATTGGTTTGACCCACTTTACTCTGGCTGGGCCACCCCCACCAAGGTGTTTAAAACAAATACTGGTGACAAAAATAAATGTTTTACCCATAATATCTAGGGAAAGAGGAAAACACTCCTTTTCACTTGATGCTACAGTCTAGCCAGGATATGCTTTGGCACTATGGACTTCTTACCCCAGAGCAGATATAACCTTGCCTTACCCCCAAAAGCATGTGTCCATAGAAAAGGTGGAAAGCCTAAGGTGATGTGTGAAAGGCAAGGTCACCGTGATATATGGCAATTTGTACTGAGGCATTATTTATGAATTATACAGGCATTGAGTTGTCTTATAACATCCTATCCAGGGAGGAGTAGAAATACTGCTAGTCACTCCATGTTACAGAAACCAGGATAAGTTCCAGCCTGATAAGCCACTTGGATGGTATCCAGACTCTCTTATAACATTACGTTCCTGGATTGTATTAGAATTTAAGTCAAGGATACTTTCTGAATCAGGTGGTCTTATTCTATATCCTTCCTCATCTACTTCAAATGAAGATGACTAAAAACAAAATCAGAAGATCAGCCATTACACAGACATAAAAACAATGCTAGACTCAGTTTCTTAATCTGCTTTCTTTTCTGTTTGTGAGCAGTATTAAGCATTAGCATTCCAATGAATAAAGCGATGGTGTCAGACTTATGTTCCCAAAAATGAAAGACATCTTAAATCTCCTTACAAACAAAAATACAATATACCAGTAAATTACAGGCAGAACAAATGTATCACTCAACAGAAGATCAAGTTGTTGAGTATGATTCTTAGGAAATAAAAAGAAATCAGGTGGGAGAATTTAGAAAATATACATTTCAATATCTTTTTTTAACTTAGCACTTACTGCATCCCCTCCTTCACTAGATGGTGAGTCACTGTTGAAAAACAACAGACACTTTGTCAGACAATTTTGAGGGCAATGCATCATGAGGCAAGACAAATGGTTTTAATAACAACAAATGTTTCCTCCACATCCGTTGTTTTAAGAAAGATTAATTTGTTGCTTGCATGAAAAAACTTACACTGGTCCATTTTGAGCTTTCTCCTTCTTAGCTTTCTTCTTTTTTTTCTTCTTTTCTATTCTTTTCAGAGTAATTGGAAACCCTACAATAATATTATATACAAACACTTGTTTAGCAACAGGTCATTATTTCACAGTGCTGTGAAATGTAAGTGAACCTCTGCATGAAAGTGAGGTTTGGTGTGACCTTGTGACGATAGAAATTAGAAACTTGTTTGTGTGATAACAGGATAATTTACATTAAAAAGTAACAAGATTTGTATCATGACAAAGTCAACAAAAGGCTCAATTCTTCTTAATAGCCTGATTACTGGGCTGTGAAAAGTGGAGCTGTAGTGGCAGCCGATGTAGTCGTCACCATTACATGTTCAAGCTCCAGAGTTTCAGCCTGACCAAATCAGTGAATTATGTCTTTGGGTAATTACTTTCACAAAAATCCCCTCCATGGAAATTGTCCATTTCTGATGTCTGAAGATATCCCTGTCAAAACTGTAGACGTTACTATTTTTTATTCTCTGTCTCAACTACAAAACAGCTCAGGCTGTTTTTTATTAAGTTGCTGCCTCCTCAAAAGGGTCAGTAGTGCAGACTGTATCCATTTAATTATAAAGAGGAATAATATGAAAGTTGTTTTTTTCAAGATGAGTCTTGACAGGAATGTTAGTTACAATCCTACCCATTCCCTACCAAAACAAAAGCATTTAACAGAGACATAATAGACTACTTTCTTTCTCTCTTCCTAAGCAGTATTAAACATTGGCAAATCAATGAGTAAAGAGATAGTGTCGGACTTGTGTTCCACAATGAACAGAGAAAGTAAAGAAATAGAAGTCTGTGAATAAATACCTGAAGGATGTTTTACAGAATTCAAGCTGGGTGAATGATTGTTTGTTAAAGCACCTTCTGCTTGACCTGTATACTCTTCAAATGTAATGACATCTGCAGGCACAGATACAGCATCATTAACAAACTATATGTTACAAAAAGCTCAGTATGTGAGGTCAGCAATATATTGTTTAAAGAATAAACCCAAACCAGTTGGTACAAGTGGGCTAATCCAGGGGGCAAAAACATTAGAGCATTTAAGAGCTATTTGCACAGGAGGGTACAGGTTGCTGACTTCTGGGAGAGAGGGTAAAGGAATGATGATGCTGAGGACACTGACGTATGCAATACCTGGGATGGCTTTTCCTGTCCCCTTGCTCCTTACAAACTGATCCAACAGATGATGTACTGTCAGTGCTTTTACTTGTCCTAGGAACTCCTTGTAAACCTACGACAAAGAGATGATACAGGTGAAACCACAGCACCTTTAATGCTACATGCAAGTGTACATATGTTATTTGATAGCTGGGAGGTAACAAAATCCTACAATCCACACTAGAACTCCACCTTATGCTACCCTGTTAAAACATCCTCCACATTATCACAATCACTTTTGGCCCACTGTTCTGTATATTTTTTATCTGAAAAACTCTTTAACTCAAAAAAACCTGTCACTCCTCTTGACCAATTTGCTCATTTAGAACCATGTGTTAGAATTTTGACCAATTTTAGAATTTGATTTGAATATTCAAATACTTTTCTTGTATTTTTAATTTCTCTTTGTAGGCGTCCCAAATTAGCTTTTTTCAAACTACAGTTTTAGAAGTCACACTAAAATACTGGTTAAGTTATTCATTTGTTCATTTCATTCAGCACTTTAAATGCCTGAACAGATGAGTGACAAATAGAAAATTATAACCACTTCAATGTACCTCCTCAATAAGAACTTGGCCTGTCTTCTGAGATTCAATGTACTGTTCAAGATAATTGACAATTACTTTCAAATGTTCTTCATCAATCTTCTGGAATTTCTACAAAATGCAAAATCAGAGACAGCTTTAATTTTGACAATGCAAGCAAACAGGCCATGAAAATAAAGAAAATCAACAACTTGGAATATGTTTTTAAACTACTGTACCAAAACATTAGAAATAAGCAGTAGTTGAACCTCTCCACAACAGTCTCCTTGGGGACAGAGAACAATGACCGCTGTAGAGAGGTGGCTGTCATGGGGAGGTTGAAGTGTGATATAACACCTGTGTTTTTTTAGGGGACAGCAACATATCTTTTCTTTAAAAAAGCTTACTTTAGCAATTAAACTGCACATAACAAAATAATACATATCAAAACAGGAACCTACTTGTAAGAGAAACAGACCTCAACAAAGTGTGATCTGAATCAAGTTTGGTAACTTTTTACATTAAGGGCACACTAGCGACAGAAGCAACAGAAGCAGAGTCCGAATCAGAAGAAAGTTCTGATCTAGTGTGAATCGGCACAACGGAAGCAGAAGCAGAATCGGAAGAAAAAGAAACTCTTCTGATCCTTCTGACTTCGATTCCATTGAGCTTCCGACCATGTGCCTGATTCCTCTTTTTGATTTACACTGGAACGTAACGATCCTTGCGTTTCCAATTCCAACTCCACTTCCGATTCTGTCGCTATTGTGAACCCTCCCTAAACAATCGGGTTTCTTGTATACCGGTCATCAGTTACTTGTTACCTAGCCATTGTCAGAAGTTTTTCTTGGCAGTTGGGATGCATTTTAGTGGCCACTGCTGTTGCCGAGAGGTGACAAATGTAAAGAAGTTACAGGCAGTCAGTTTGCCATGGCTAAAACAAGTGGCAGTTGTAGAAAGGTGGCTGTTAGTGGAGGTTCAACAAAATAAATAATGCTAACAAACCTTTGATGCATCCACCATTTTGTCATGAAAGTCATTTCTGATAATTTCTCTCTTTTCAACCAGCAGTTTATACTCTTCAGCTAAACAAAAAGTAAAACAACACAGCCATCAGAGATGAATTTGTCAATGAACAAAGATTTAGAAATGCCAAATCAAAAGTCATATTCCAATACCTGCTTTCTTCATTTTAGTTTCGGCCTGTGATTATAATGAAAATGAGACGGAAACATCAGCTAAATCAAACTTTTTTTTAATAAAGTTTTAATGATATGGATAATAAAAATCCTAAATATGTATAACTATCAATCCTAAAAAGAAACTTCGTTAATAAAAAATATAACAGTTATGGTATTTGTGTTTACAGCTATTAAAAAACAAATTTCTATGAGAGTAGGAAGCACAGAGGGCAGAACATGGTAAAATCTGTTGCCAAGGACAGTTGTCTGTAAGTTGTGAATGTTTGCAGGTGTTCATATCACATCTATTATTAGTGTGCTTATTCACAATCTATGGCACTTCCCTGGATATTAAATGTCAAAACTGACACGAAATCCTGAGTGACATAATTATTATGAATATTAATAAATGATCAAAGAGTCCATGCGAAAAAAAAAAACTGATATCATACTAGGGTTTCACTCAAAAAAGCATAATATATTCAAGACTGACTCTGGGAAAATAAATTAAAAGACATTTACGTTTTCCAAAAAAAAAAACCATAGTAAGAGACAGGGCTAAAAACATGGACTAGAACCCAAACAAATTCAGCTTATATATTGAGGAGTGTGCCCTTTATACACTCATTTGGACTATTAACAAAATAGTATCACTAGGACTTGCCTTTTCAATTTCCTTTGGACTAGATCCATCCTTCTTGGATTTATCAAGTTCTTGACATCTTGCATAGTAAGTCTCCTTTGACTTCACACAAAGAAAACAAAGGAAATAACTCTCAGTTACGTTTCTCAGGGCGCACGTGACTTGGTATCCATGGATGCTTGTACCATGTCTGGATATGTATAAATACTGAACTATTGTACAAACACAACTTATAGCACACTTACTGCTTAGAAGGTGAATCTTAAATGCTTTGTGTCACACTAATAACAAGTTATTCAACTATCAGGTTTGCAACATCTTTGAGCAAGATAAAATAATCTTGTTGTAAAACAAATGGTTAGGCCAGGAATAGAGGCTTTACCTCTACGTATAAAAAACTGGAAATACGATTTTCCTTTACCGGGCTGTATACAGGTTACAGTGGAACCCTGTTAATCGGGGATGCAACAGGCCACAAAAATCTGGCCACAATAATGGAGTGGCTATATTAAAAGAGTTCTTTAAATATAAAAAATGATTGACTAAGCTTTCATTTTGGCCAGAATAAAGTGGCCGTTATGTGGAGGTGGCTGTAAAAACAGGGTGGCCACAAGGCAGGGTTCTACTGTAGTTCTAAGAAGGATCATATTGTATTAGTGTAGAAATGTACGTGTTCACATACATGTAAATGATAATGTTACCTTGACTAGGTTAGCTGTCATTGTTTGTATGGTCTGTACTATATCAGCTGTGCTGCCAAACTCTTCTTTAGCCTGAAAACATAAATGGAATCAATGATCAACTGACTTTCTTACAAATTGATGTAAGCCATTGAGCTGTAAATAAAAATATGCGAAAAAAAAACTGACTTATATAAGCTAAATCTCTGGGATATTCAGCCAGTGTCAACATTAGTCATCACTCCTCCAGACAGAATACTGTCTCCATGAAGGGCAATTCAAAGCAGCAGTCCAGGAAATGTTAAAATTCTGAGCCTGGTTTCAGCAAGTAAGGCTCTTGGCCACCATGACAGCCTACTGCCCACTCATCTGTGGTTTATATGATTTCAGGCTATTTTTCGACCTTCGTAAATTTGAGTACTTTTATTACTAATTGATTTTTACTAAATATCCATTTTAGAATAAACACATTGTAAGTTCTCACTTCTGACAGAAATTATACCACTTATCTTTGTTTGGATGCATTAATATTGCTTAATGTTCCATCCTTTGTTCTCAACTAAGGTACATTGTAATAACTGATTAAGTAGTTGTGGTGTAAGGTCACATTTTTGCTAACCACCACGAGAAAATTTCAATTAGTGTACCTGTTTGTGTCTCTCCTTCTGTTTATCACCATATTCCTTCAGTTCCTTGATAAGTTCTTGAAATTTCCCCACAACTTGCATATGCGCACTTGCAAGTTTCTCAGTTGCAACACGCAACACACCCCAAAGTGGCTCAAATGTGCTGTAAAATGAATATAAAATGCTTAATCTTTTTCACTTTTGTTACTTCCACAAATGGCTCATCAATTATGTAAAGTTTTCTTTAATGTTTAGCATAAATTGTTTTGCTTACTAATGTATTTCACTATGAAGAGGAAGTAGCTTGGCTATTTAAAACAAAGCTGTAATTTTGACAAATTTTACCTATGACAATAAGACAGAATTTCTTAACATAATTTATAAAGTAGTAATTGTGTGCTATAACTTCATTGTTAGTGAATATATTTAAGTTTCTCACGTTAAAACCTTAATTACCTGATATCTAAGTTAACATGCGCATTTTGGTTGATCAATTTAGAGGGCCGTATTTTACTGTATGGTTGGTAAGAGGTAGAGGTAGTTATTAATTACATTTGAACCCCACTAAATTGAAGTGTGATGTGAAAATAAAAATAGTTTGAAATAGTTGTGGTTCAAAAAAAAAAAAAAGAAATAGGCCAGCATTAAATATGAGAACAGTACTTTAAAACTAATAAAATGGAATGGAATATATAAAAAATAAAATAAAATGGAATATGGAATGTATTTTTGGCTCCATGCTGGTGTAGAAGACACAGGACATGTCACAATAAAACACTGCTTCACAAAGCTATTGTTTTTTATTGTATTCTTCTATCTTGTATCTTTTTGTTCTCTATTGTTTTACGTCAACTGTGTCTTCTATACCAAGCAAGAAATATTTTTTTTATTGGCCATGGGTCCGAAGAGAACACTTGAGGATGAAGTTCTGTTCCAGCACAAGATTAAATTGTATAGAAAAGCTCAAATTGTAGCCTTCCAGCAAAATGGCCTGATGTAATGGCGATCTTTATTTTTAACTCTACCAGTGGAGTTTGAAATAAACAGGTTGTGCTTAATGATTATGACTAAAATCTGAACCAGAACAAGTAAAGCATTGTGTTATTAAAAGCCACATAATCCAGGAGACTCAAAAATAAATTTCCTATTAAATATCAGTGTATGTTATCATTAATTTATCTATTACTTCCTGTGATTTTGCAGATATGGCATTATATTACATCACCATAAATCAATGAACTCTGGAAATCTATGATCAATTGGAAACTCCATGAAGCTAACTATAGACCTGGCCTGGGTCTGCACAAGTTATATAAATCCATAAATTTATGAATTACTTATTTTGCTGTTTTGTAGAGTATTACGTAAGTGAATTACAGCGTTAAATAATAGACATCACTTTGTGATAGTAGTAATAAAACAAAAGTATAAAAACATATTAAAATATACCATTTCTACAGACAGCAAAGAAATGAGGTTCAAAACTTACATTGAAAAACCTTTTGTTTGGACAATGTCCATGCCACTGTTTAGCCATTAACACCACGGAAAATAACACTGACTGAGTTTTTACAAATTTGTAATTTAATCAGAATTTACTAACGACAGTTGAAATAAATACTGCGATGGATATGATCATATTTTGTTAACACTAGATTTTTCAATGAGTTTTGAAATTAAACTGGCTGATTTGATTAAAAACCAGAAAAGGCAAAACATTGCAACTCAATCAAAACTGTTTCGAAAGCAAAGCGTTATGACAAAGCTAAAACTTGCCAAAGCAAAGTTAATCCGCGACAATACCGCAAAGAATAAAATCCAGCCAAAATCATAGTTAACAGTATTATCCCCATAAAATGACCGTTTCTAAATTAGTTGAATTTACCTTCAAAACTGCGGAAAGGTATCTAAGTACACAGATGACACACATTTGCACAGAATTAATGATCGAGAAGAAAAATTCTCATGTCGCATTACGTTCCACTGTGGTCATATCTTGACAAACATTCAAATTTAATTTATTTCTGGTTTCGATAATGATACAATCTCGCTAGCAAGTGAAAAATTTAAAGTTGAAATGACATTCCCTTAAAAAACTTCTCAACAAGGGAGAGCTTCCAGCTGCCTGACAGTTCGTTAGCAAGGAATATCGCAAGGAATTCAAAGCTTCCAAAGATTTCAACATCATAATTTAGAACTTTTACACTGAACACAGAAAATTAACAAGGAAAAACTCCTCTTCCTTACCCAAGCTGGGCCACAGAAGTTGCAGACTTTCCTAATTTGAGGAGTGATTTCGCGTACACCTCTTCCACAGCAGATCTGAAATCGAAGAAAGAGTACAACAATAATTTGTAATCACATATTTAACATCAACCAACCGCAGTATACTCACGAACCAAAGTCTAGCCAAATATTTCCTCACCTTTCGCGTACAAATTCGACAAGCCTGCAGCTCGCATTGTTGCCATATTTCATGTTATGATAGAGCACGTCAAATCCGGCATTTTTCTCCCCCTAGAAAGTCGCAAAAGAAGAATGAAATTACTGTAGCATACAACTCCGGATGTCCAGTAGCTACGTGAATTGATGCGCTTCAAAACACAGGTTTTAAGCGACAAACACACCCAAAAATGGTCCTCAAAAAGCACCATTTTCTATCTCAAGTCCACAATCAGGTTGCCAATCCTTAGATATATCATTAGGTCACGAAAAAGTGTATAATGAACAACAACATGGCAGCTTGAACGAGAACGGAAGCCTTCACCGACAACAGCGGATCTCTAGTTCTCTCGCGGCCGCGACTGGCGGTATCAAACCTGGGGCGAGGTAAATGTCGGCATTTTGTGAACATTTTGTGAGGATTTTCGACACTTGAAAAAGTGTTATTGAGCTTGTACTTGAATGTCTGCACAAAGAAGTATAAACTGGATGATTGAATTATTTTTCCTGGCCGATTTCTCTGAAATTGCTGTTTAGCCGTCGATACCACAGTGGCCATTTTATTATCGCACGGATTGAGGGAGAAACCGATAAAACTAAATAACATAAAAATGTCCAAAATGGTATAAGCTTAATTAAATTAAAATCCCAAACAAGTAGTAAGCTGAAATAATTAAAATATTTTATGATGTTTACAAAAAAAGCACTGGGAAATAGTTTTGTAGTCAGATGAGCGTTAAATTTAGTTTTATAACTCTGAGTTTGTACAACGTAACAATAACTTGAAAAGTTCCTGACTTAATAACAGGACGACATCAACAAAACCGCTACCGAAAGCTACTGGAAGATACTATCAAAATAAAAAATGCATATATCTTAAGCTTACGTGGGGTACTTTGCCAAATACTTTGCTTTTTTGTTGCCTCTCGATCACCTCAGCTCGGCTTGTTTGAATCTTTGGTTTTCCAATGCGTGAAAAAAGATCGCTTAGTGATAGATGAAGTCTTTCTCTGCCACCTTCCTTTTTGTTAGCCAAGCTTTTTATTCTGTGTCCGGTCTCTGGTCTTACTCGTAATTCATCATCTGACAAAGTGCTCAAGCTACTTGAAGAATCACTTTTACCCACAAAAAATGATGGACGAGTAACATCTTTCGGCGGAATAACTCTGTTTTCGTCATCTTCGCTATTCGCCAAAAGTTCGTCATCCTCGCTAAAGAGGTTGTATGAGCCATGACCACTGAACAGGGAGGCAAGTGAGTCTCTACGTTTCATCATCTGCTCCCAAAGCTGCCATTTTAACAGTTTTCTGGAAACTTTTCCTTCAACGTTTTTGCCGCTTTAAAAGGAATCCCATTTCATAGAAGTCATTGCTTCAGCAGTGGCTAAGTTTTAAATCTCTTCATTGCTTCAAAAGTATAAGAACTATTTCGAGGTATAGTTTATGTTAAAACTATTCTAGACTCTTTCATTTTGAGCTCAACTTTTTTATGACGACACTTTCGTGCTTTTTGTATTGCCGGACAAACAGTGCCAAATTTCCAGGATCCCGGATGTTGTGCGTTTTTTCTGGGCGGAGGGATTTTTGCAAAAAAAAAAAAAGAGCAAAAAATAAAAAATAAAAAAATTGCTACGCGGCCTGGATCGTGAATTATTTTGAGTACTTGCTGTTATTAAGTTTGGGATAACGGCAAATCTGGTACTTACAACTGACATATCTGACATCGCGCAGGCCTGGATCGAGTTATAATTTTTTAAACGAAAAGAACTTTGATGACAGAAGCAGGAAATTCTAAACGCCAGCGAGAATAGTGACAAAGGGCCTCAATAAATAAACCTAAACAGCAGGTACAAAAGGAACGTGAAGGAATTCAGAAATTCTTCTATAAATGTATGAGACTTCTTATGACTTTTTCTCTAACTTGAAACACATTTTACTTGAAGTTTCCCTGTCTCCCGATAAAAAAATGAAGAACTGAGAAATGAAGCGAAAAGTGCATATTAAACAACTGTCAATTGAATAAGAAGTGATTTTTCCGCTTTTGACGTATGTAGATGTGAGTAGCTCGAGGGTCAGTCGAGGGCAAGCGAGCAATTGTATGCTATGCATGTTGTATTTAGAGCAACACAGGGTACACGCTTCGCTAGTTTCAGGCTAAATACTCAAAATGCCACAAATAAGTCTGTACATGGCTTACTTTATTGCTTGCCCGTGGCTTGCCTTGAGATCCAGTGAAGGTAAGTGAAACAAAGAACAGTGTCTTACCCCGCCACAACAGACGTGATTCGATGCATTTCATTGAATCTACTACAGCAAGGTATATTTGGTTGATTATATTTGGTAGCGTGTCCAAAACCAAGAAAAGCCCTTCATTAACTTCGAAAGAGATGATTAGCAGCTATTCATCTCGTTTTATTCGTTTTATTTATATGTTACTATTAAGCAGTAAATACGGTATCAGCTTTGAATTATTCGTGGTTATTAAGGCAGCTCTAACATGAAAGGTCGGATATCACAAACAACACGCGGAGGGCACACGGATGGATAAATGAATATCCAGAGCAACGGTTGCTGAACTGTTGCTGTGTGAACTGATCACAAAAGCAACTATCAAAATGTAGTTTCAGTTATTTAGCATTGATTTTCTTCTAGTCCGATATTTCCGGCTAATTTGAGATGTTACTTCGCTTTTAAATTACACAAACATGTCGCTTTATGGTGACAACAAAGTTTTGTGTTAGGGATGTTGATGTGGTAGTGGTCATTGACACAGAGCTTGTGTTACGATTGAATTCCGCTGTTCTGTTCGTTTGGTTGTGCCAAACGAACACCCTTCGCCATGTTTATACTGTTATGATTGTCTGCGTGCACGCTAGCTTTATGTCACGTTAAAGACACAGTCACGCTATATTTCTGAAACACAAGAGACCCAATCCATACTGCCGGCAGTGTGTAAAGAAAGACAGACACTGTGCAATGGTTTTGATGCTTTCTGTGAATTTTCCCTAAAACCATCTCAAAGTCTGCCGGAAAAATTACATATAATTATGGCCAAGAGACTATGGTAATGTTCTTGTAGTCGTGTCTGGTTCTCGTTAAACACTGATAAACTCCACTGCCCGGGATATTGAACTTATTTACAACGCTACCTTCGTAAAAATAGTTGAAATTTAATAGTATAAGTGAAAAACATTGAACGACATTGTCAATTAAAATGGCAGTTCAACATTTACACCTGAAAGCGACTGATAGAATATGTTGCTTGTACGTGTGTGTGGAAAATGAATAAATTAAGCAAATTGTGTGCATACATTGTCATTGTTATGCCAATTGTGACATTTCAATGATATCAGAGGACATCAAAACTTCGCTCAATGTTTCGCTTCGCTTAACGTGCGTTGAAGATTAATTCTCGTAGGACGAATTATAGTTATCTATTAAGCCAATCATCGCTCACATAGAATCCAGTCTATATTAAAGGAATATTAAAGCCAAACTTGTGTTTAACTGGCCTAGATATAATAAACATGAGAAATAAAAAAAATTGTTAGCAGTTTAAAGGCGTGGTAGCGGGGCAATGCGCGATGCTGACTTTCGCAAGGAATATTTATCATTCGCAAAACGAAACTGTTTAAAAACTGTTAAAACTCTTAAAAATTTTTGCTGTGACGCCCCAAGCAAGATGGCAGAAACCGTCAAAAGGGCTATTCAAGATTTATTTTACTGAAATAATCTGTTTCCTTTCATTAACTTAGCTCTGACCACACTGACATGGCCAGCGGGAAGCTACGGTTTACCCAAGGCAAACGTTGGTTGTCCTCTGGCAACAGGTTTGACATGGGAGACAGGGTGGAGGTTTGAGGACACTGAAGATGAAGATCCAAGAAATATCAAATCTTCAAGTTTTCATTTAGACGCAGTTGTAGACTTAGATATTAATAGGACTTTCTGCATTAAGAACGACGACGACAAAAAGTCGTCTGTCGAGTGGCCAAAAGGTACGTAACAATATGTAACTGTGGAACTAACGTCAGTCATTGTCATGGTGAATACAGTATCGATTATTGACCAGGCGTGAGATCACAGATGGCTAAGTATAGTGCGGCGGGCTTCAACGACAATGAAACAAGAACTTTCCTCTTCCAATAAATAAAGACTACAAGCTGAGTATTGCAACTTTTAACTTGACGTGTTTGGTTATTTAATTCAGGTCAATATTGTATCTACAAGAAAGGGAACTGCCCCAAAGGACTCAAAGAAGGCTACATTCACTGGGACGATGAAACAGATAAAAACATCAACGACAAAGGAGGGACACTTCCCGATGGCATATACGATAAAGACACACTGATCTACTATTGTTGTAGAACGGACGGAGACAAATTTACGCCTATGGCCCTCCCCCTAATAAGTCCTTTTTACCTCAAGGCATATAACTCGTCCGAGTGCCAGCGCGTGCAAGGAGCGATTGCAACTCACGAGTATATACGGTACGACACTGAAGATGACTCTAACATAGACAAAGAGAATGGAAGTCATCCGTACGGCGGAGGAATAAACAATCACAACATCTCCTACTGTTATTATAAGAGTAAGTTTTGCAATCTCTAGTTAAAGAATAGAAAACATGTACTCGCGCTTCTATCAACTTTTTGTATAAATCTACAAACGTTCTGTTACAAATGGCGTTGTCTGATTGGCTACGCAACTCACTATTTATTCTGTTGTAAGTGGCTCAAAAGTGTGCAGTTGTTACGCTTCTTTGCGTTTTCGAAAGTGTCTGCGAAGAGGATTTAGATAAAGTTTTAAACCACGGCCTAACCTCAAGTTAGGAACTCTCAACTCCAGAGCGAGCGCTCTGGGTTGTCGTCACGGTCACCTGTTATGTTGTTTAGCAACCGCTCTGACCACAATTGGCTCGGCTGATTTTCTGAGACAAAGATGAATAAAGCAGACTCGTTGTCAGGGCCTTCTTTTTAAAAGTTCCGGAAAAAAGATTGAGCCTTGAATCGAGCGAGTATGTGGAAAGAGAATATAGGTTCCGGCCTCTGCGCGCTTGTCATACAGTATTTTCTCATATCATCAACGAGGATGGAAATTAGCAGGCAGTTCCTGAGTTAATATAGCACAAAACCCTGAAACCATCCTCGTTTGGTTTTCGTGTTTTTCACAGGTTGCCTCTACACATACAGCTTGGATAACAAAGAAAGTATCACAAAATTTATCTCTCCGAAGTTTTTCGGTGAGGGATTCCCGTATCCGCAGAAGTGCAAGTGGCGATTTGTTGTTCAGCAGGGCAGAAAACTTCAGATTGATATTCTTCAAGCAAATCTGGAGGAAGATGACACGATTGACATTCACAATGGGTGGGGCAGTGGGTCAGCCATGGGTAGTATTAAAACTACATCGAGGCCAGATCCTGGGGGCTACTTGTCCCAGGGCAATGCTATTACCCTGGAGTTCGAATCAAAGTCATCCGGTCCTTCACGAAGACGTTCCCAAGGTTTCCGTGGAACCTTCAAAGTCATTGATAGTAAAGGTGAGTTTCATGTTTGGTAAGATAGCTGTTATGTGGCCATGCTAGGCAGGCAACACGGCGTTTTCAGTCTACACCTACAGTATAGGCATGCGCGTTTTCCTCGTTATTTCTGGGGTGGACTGGTCCTAACTCATGGACAGGAGGTCTTTTCTTAGGGTGCAAACACTAATGTCCTTTTTTTTTAAACTATCCGTTTTCGTCTCAACGAAAGCGAAGAAATTTTTTTCTGCTTTTTTCACCTGTCCACACTAATGCGTTTTTGTATGAAAGAGTTTTCAGTCGTTTTAGTGTGCGCGATCGGCGAAAGCGCATCAACAAGTATGCGTTCTCATACGAGAACGTATTACCGCAGTCGGGGCCTTAGAAACGCCGGATTAACAATTACTGTTAGACTGTGAGTCATTCAGATTTAGTTCGGAAAGATTTGACTTCTCTGTTATAGAAGGTAGGCAACATTTAAATTAGGCCCTCGTGCTAAAGATGACTTTTGCTTATTCAATTTGTCCTTCGCACTACTAAATTTCTACTTGCTCATTTTATCGCGTCACGCTGGACGGACTAAGGAAAAATCGTAGTCTACCTTTGCAATTGTGTCCGTGGAGTAAAGCTCAGTTCAGTATTCCCAATCTGAAATCTGTCACACCTACATTGTTCAATGTTCAACTGTCACGTCAACATGTCACCGTTAGTGGTGTTACCACCAGCAGTGTGACATGTGTTTTTAGCGAAATCCCTGTCAAACTTCAGGCTCATTATTTCTCGGAGGCGGAATTATAATAACAATAACAATAATAATAATAATAATAATAATAATAATAATAATAATAATAGTAATAATAATAATAATAATAATAATAATAAATTTATTGAGTATTTCCTCATGTAGCAGTCCGAAGATTGAATTGTATAGAAATTTACAAAAACGTAGATATGATAAAAAGCTATAACTATAAA
>Ga0126337_10000624_pt1 | contig 18764 bp, 10 predicted proteins | sample DipCmetagenome_FD_92527 | JGI IMG/M metagenome (GOLD analysis project Ga0126337, IMG submission 92527) | Coral microbial communities from La Bocana,Puerto Morelos, Mexico - Diploria C A metagenome | ecosystem: Host-associated > Invertebrates > Cnidaria > Coral | place: La Bocana,Puerto Morelos...
GGCGAATTAGCGGGGCCGAAGCATAGTGCGCTTCGGCCCTGTTGATCGCTGTTGATCCCTGTTAATCCACCTATACGGTAGGCTATGGGTGGTGGTCACATGTTCGTCTAAACTTGGAACAATAAAACTTCCCCGGCAGAAGTCTGTGAGCAGCGCAGGGGACATTAACATTAACAAAATTAACCGGACCCCTAGAGCAGCCCGACCGAGGCGTTACACGGCACGCCTCTTGTGGCTTCCCACTGGGGACCGGCAGAATGAGAGGTCGTTCTACCAGAACAACCCGCCGCAAATAGTTCTCGTCCCCATGGCTCATTTCACTTGTCTTAGCCAGCACGGCCTGGGCACATGAAACTTGCGTTTCTCGTGCCAAGGTCGCACCGGCTGAGAGAAGTGAAAAGGGCTATGGGGTCGAGAATGGGTACGAAGCGAAATGTACAGATAAGGACGAGTGGCCCTTAATGCATCTTCTTGAACTGATCCACGTTTCATTTCACGAGTAGGAGCCTGAGATTGACTGGTCTTGCTTCCCTCGCAAATAAGAACATTTCAGTTCAATTCCTGGGAAAGGCAGAGGTACTGGTTTTAACGTGTATATTTCAAGAAGAAAGTAGGGTTGTCAATATAATTCAGTTTGTTGTTGTTGTGGTTTTCCAAACTGTTTGGGCCTCAACAGGCCCCTTTTTAAAGGGGTGCGAGTATTTTTAATTATATGAACTAGCGGTCTGAAGTTTTCACAATAAGACTGACTTGCTAAGGAAGAAAATCATATTTAACCGAATTCAGGCTAGCTACGAGCAGCTGTTGCCTTGCCGAAGATCGCAGCTGTTTCGCTTTATTTTGGACATCATGATTTTTATCACTCCGAAAATAACAAGCCCATTAATGATCATTCAGTGACTTTCCATATCACGAACGTTTAAAATGACCCTGTTCGTGAAAGTACACCAATTTTGCAGGCACAGTTTTCTCCGAATATCGGAGACCTTTTGAACAGACATTGTACGAAGACGATCTGGCGTGGTTTTCCATTGAAAATCGCTAAAACCCGTACTAAAAATACCACAGGAGTGAGATTGCTTCATGTTGTGGGCGTGATTACTATGCTTAGCAATAATTGTTTACTTTCTCTTCAAAGCAAGAACGTTATCTGTAGGTTTAATAGACAGCCGGGCTGTCCAAATGGCAGGCTAGTATTCACCTCTTGGTCGGTTTTTCAAGCGAAGATCGCAATATCGTCATGATCAAGGTCGCCAGCTCTTTATTGACTCGGTTTTCCGTAACGCAAAATACATGTTTCTTATTGCAAGATTTTAAATTAAAAAACAATTATTTTCTATTTTAGTGGGATGTCGAGGCTGCGAATTGTTTTGACTGGAAGCAAGCCAAGGAAGATGGTGGAAAGTGCTCTAAGTGCCTTGAACTTAACTTTGTTCTTTCAGTGGCAAACCACTTAGTGATTGCGGCAGATTTGAACGAGAAGGCCTTACTTTCACTCCATGATTGGAAATCGTAGATTTCTTAATAAAAGCCAATTAGTGTGGTATCCTCCCTTTGAAAGGATCAATCTTGACACCGCTAATCACAAACAGACACAAACAATTTAAAACGTCTTGGTTCTATTAATAAATGTCACGTTGCCTTTTAGGGCCTGGACTCGTTGGAGCATGATAAATGAATATTGACAAGCACAACCATTTCATAATGACGATTAGGCTACGCTATTTAGATCAGCCACGACGATCCAGTCCACTGAATATGGAGCGAAGTTACCAGTGACAACATGATGATTTTATGTGGCAACGCGAAGATTTTACTGTCGGAAAACCACATATTGAAAGGTATGAAGTCATTGAAAATTCTTCCATTCTATCTGCATGACTTGAGTTACAATATGGCAGTTTGGCGATGGCGCGTTCTACGTTGTCAAACGGAAGAAGGTAATTGCCTTTGTGTTGCGTACATTCCGTCTTTTGTTTTGTTGGTAAACTCTGACAACTGTAGCAGAACTTGATTTCTTGATGTCGCGTTCGGCGCAAAAACGTTTTTATATCGCCATTGAACCGTCACGTAAATCTTTATTGAAATGCCGGGTCAAGTGACGCAGTTTATTTGTTGTTAAGGGTTTTTCGAGTCAGTTCACCGTGTGTTTTTTTACAAACGTTATGAAACATTGCAAAAACCTTGGGAACGACAGAGTTGAATGAATATGTCAGTTTTGTATCTCCCAACACTTGCCGCTGTTTTGACAGGAATTATCTCAGTGGTTGGGTTTCCGACACACACTCGATTTCCCATAGACAATAAAATATCCACTGCGCGCCGGCCTTGGCCACCAGTAGTTCTCATTTGAATTTCGTGTCGGCTTGTTCTGGGTTTTAAACCGTTTGCGTGCTTCGCGTGTGTTGCTTTGCTAAGCCAATTCATTTATTTGACTCTCGGTGAAACAAAGAACAGATTCTGCCCCGAAGTCGACGGGATCCTCTTTACAAACTGCAGGCTTCAAGCAACTAGATACCTTAGAGAAATCTCGAGTTTGCATTCCGCGAGTGATTCTCCCTGCTAGTGAGCAGGCTTGAGAGTGACCTCTGGTTTGGCTGGTAAAATCCGTTCGTTCTGGCGACATAAACTCACAGAAGAGAAGGGATTCGGGTCTACAGAAGAACGTCGCGATCGGTAGCTGGCGAAATCTCGTGGTCTTTCTTTAAAACCCTTGGATCGAGAGTGACTTTGATATCAGATTTATCGCCCGATTGAAAAGGTAATATTTCCCGTGTTATGTTACTAGATTTTTAGCTGATTTGGGGCCCATACGAGCGTTTCTGTTGACATTATAGACGTTTTGGTTGGTTTGTAGGATGGCTGATAACATTATCTTGATTCATTTATCATCGCCGATAACAATGAAGCTTTTAGAAGCACGTTTGTTGTCGCTCGAGTCGTAATTGATTTCTCGTTCTTCACCAAGTCTCTAATTATAAACTTCTTTTTAGCACAAGAATGGAATACCGCGTTACAGGTTCATGGGCCAAAACCATCTTCATAGTGTAGATAAAATCGTGATTAGGAAACGGATGTTCGAGATTTATAAGCTCTTTTCTATGTGCCTTGATCCATTTGCGTTTTTTTCCTTCTTCCTCGTACTTTAAGGTTTGGCCGCCCACATCTCACATCAAATCATTAGCTTTTATTTCAGCATTATGGAACATTCCCGCGGTATCGACTTGCGGTTTAATTAAAAGACGAAGGGGAACAAATAAATTGATAATTAAGACACGAAATCAGTAGTCGCTTTGGGACGTCTTTTTTCCCTCGGAAAAAAATGCGTCACTGTTGCGGAATAACAATGGTGGCTTTCACGATTTAAATCATATTCGATATCTCGATCTTGCGCTTCAATGAAGTGCCCAAGAGCAAACTAAGAGAGCACTTTCGTTTAGTGTTCTAGCCACGTCCGTGTCATTCCGAGCATGGTGATTGTAAAAAAATGCAGACTTGTCAGGCCTTATTTTGCCGTTGAGGATCATAAAGCACAGTGGCTCTCCGAGTTGCTCACTCAGCTTTGTGTCATGAACCAACACGTTCCTGTATGAAAAAAAAAGGATCTGTTCAGAGCTTCTGCGCAATACTGATGTCACAAAAAGCCGAGAAGAGAGAAAGAAGAGAGTGAATAAAACAATCGACAGACAAATTAAAGTTCTGCTACCCCGCTAGATATTCCCTCAATGTTTCGTACACTCTTTCTAGCAGAAGTTTCGTAACGAAAAAGACTTCTCTGTGGGCGCGCTAAGACATTTAACAGTGAACGTAATGGGTTCTTATATACAGAGCGATCTATCTTATGCTCCTGTAAACGAGTAAATTTCTGAAAGGAGTTTCGTGTTTTGCCGCCTTGCACAGCTAGTGCCTTCAGGTTCAACTTATCGGTCAAATGAGTGGCCTTCGTTACTCAGTTTTCTGTCACTGATCAATACTCCTGTTCGCGCGCTAAACGAGAGAGAAAACATTGATAACCTGACGTGAGAACGCAGTGTTTTCTTGTTCGGTTATGTTTTCGATTTCGCTGTTCCTGCTCGGTTGCCACGTTCTGCACGTTGATGTGTTCATAGCTAATTCTATAGTTAGCTTCCTGGGGCAAGAAGGGACTGGCTACAGTCAGTCATCGATAAAACGACCGTGTCTTGAGTTCCGTCTAACTGGAGACGAAGAGATGACAGCCTTCATTTTGACAAGTTGCATTCACTGAGTGGTTTGTTCTATTTTATTTTGTCTACGTGCGTATGATATGCCCAATTTTTCTTGGGTATTAGTGGATTACCGAACGCTGTTAAAAAATAGGACCTTTTCCTGCTGAATTGCTCCAGGTGTTAAGCATTTCCTTCTTTTGTAGGTATCGATAACATTCCTTTATTTTCTAAGACAATTTTTCATTTGTATTTCAAATATACGAATATACAAGTCTGTTTGCGGGGTCTACGTAAACAAAAATACGAGAAGATTTATGGGATAATCTGCTAAACCAGGGCCCATTTTTCGCAAAGGGATCAAAGGTTTTCAAACAAATGTTGCGCACATAAACTGTCTCGCCGGTCGCAATACATTTTATGGATATCTAATCGAAGACTAATCAAAGAGGCTCTCTAGGAAAATATGAAAATCACACCAAAGAGGCGTTGGGAGAAGTGAGCAGTGCTGGACTCCGGGGCTAATGCGGCGGGATTCTAGTAGTCTCTTCTCTTCTTTTATCAACGCTTATACGGACTACCATTTTATATTTGTCTGGTGACACAAATGGCCTGTAGGTCACTCTAAAAACCCTAGATCGGAAGGAGAGAAAGATGAGTTTATTCGGTGCAGCCTGCGTTTGTCCCTTCCCGGGTAACAATGCATGGAAACAGAGCTACGAAAATCCCTGAATCCCTGGATAACATGAAACAGAGAACGCGGATTATTTGAATGACGGAAGGAGCTTTACGATTTAAATATGTCGTTCTTAGCCGGCTATTGTAACGTCACGTGAATTTAATCAATTCTCTTCCGTATAGATAGAAATTTGCGTCAGTAGCGAAAGACCATGAATAAAAACTAAAACATTCTAAAAAAGATAAGCTGACTTAGCAATTATTATTGTTTGTTTCAAGGCACTCCACGTGACAGATGTTGAGTAAGGTTTTTGACAGGTCTGCTCGAAACCGCAAGTTCGACTCCGTCTTCTGGTAGAGTACAGGTGGCCAGATGTTTGGTCTCTCACTGCTTTCAAGGTCTTCTTAGAAAAATAACAATTCGGCAAAAGAATTCTAAGGAAATGAGATGCTCGCCGCTTATGGCCTTGAACGAAAATTTCGCGCTTATTGGTGGACAGACAGTTTGTCACAACGAAATTAACCTAAACGATATTATATAGGCGGGGCGTGACTGTACTTTTCTCTTATCATCTAATGATTATTGTAATATTTCTTTAAATGGCGGCGTTTGGTTCATTGAAATCGTAGTGTTTTTGTCTCGTAGAAATCGAAAACATGCTAGCGCTAAATAGGAAGTTTCCTCGCCGAAGATGAAACTGAGATTTTCCTCGTTGGTATCACGGTCTTTTCGATAGCATTCGGTACATTTTGTATTTAGAAATGGCCTGGGAGAATATGCTTTTTAATCCAGACATCATTCCAAAGATTTTCAGGTCCTTTATACTTTATTACCTTCCTACCTACTAAATTTGGTTCTTGAAAGTAGAGGAATTTTAACACTAGCTTATTCAACGTTTGATAGAACGTGGTGCACTTCAGACAGGGTATCAGTAGCGCAAATGCTCTCCCAGAGAGCGACATGTGGATAGAAACAGTATTTTTGTCACGTCGTAATTATAAATCTGCAGGAAGTTTTGGGTTTGCTGACCGGATGCTATCCTAAACGCGAGGAAACTCAAAGTTTGTCGAGCTTCATACGTTCGGCGATGAGCTGTCAACTGATGTGCTGGGTGCCGTGTTTGGGAATGTCTTAAGGTTAGCGTTGTTGTCCTTATGTGTTTCTAGTTCCGATGTTTGGTGAAGGCCGATCACATTGTGACTGCGTTCAGTTTGTCTCTCTGTCCTTCGCCGAATAGACACTGAATTGACAAAGTTTCATCATTTTCTTTTATTGGAATAACTCGTAATGTTTCTTCCTGGACGTACATCGTGAGACAGGCGTTTTTAGTCTGACCTACTATCTGTAATAACACCAGACTTGTGCTGAAACGTTTGGTGGTCCCACGGTACGTTTCTCGACCTAAATATATACTACAGCCAATATTTTCATGCATTATTTAATTCTCAGTTATGAGAAAAATGTCAAAATGATATTTTTGAGCATTCCGCAATCATATTGACGGTGAAATCGTCGTGGCTTCTTCTACAGTCGCCATGAGATCATCTCGAAGCGAAACATGACTTGGGAATGCTTACCAGTGTCACCAGGTTTGTTTGGAAGAAAGCTCTACACAGGGCTGAAATTTGTACAAATTGTTTTAGTTAATAATGCAATTAGCTCCAAATTCATGGATGGGGTAAATTTTGCCATTCGTTTGTTGATACAAACGGTCAAAAGAGAAAGTTCGGTCACAGGAACAAGTTTGCACAGGATTGTGTGCTTTCATCAGTTATACCCTCTTGTCTCATTCAGATGTTTTATTTATTCGTTTTTACTTATCAGATATTTACCTATTTGTTTATTAACATGTGAAAAGCTATTTATTATATAGCATATTTCCGTTGTGCCTAATATAAAACGTTCTGCTTATGCCCAGTCGTCTGTGTTAAAGGTGCCACGTTGCTCGGCTCGCTAGCCACAGCTTTAATTTCCCTCCTTCATGTCGCTAAAAAAAGTACTGGAAAAAAAGCTTTCATTTCGAGTCGTAGAAAAAATTGTTAGGCGATTTAGAAAATGCAGTGCAATCCCAGTTTTTCGAACATCCAAGAGAAACGAAATTTGGCTAGAAAATCGTGTAAAATACTCCTTTCTTTTTCATATAATCAAAACTTAGGGCTTGTCATTCACATTTTGGCTTACTTCTGTAGTTTTCGTTGTTGCCCTTTTTTTTGATAGAAAAAATCAAACTGAAAGAAAAAATAAATAACAGTAAAAAAAAACCCGATCCTCGAGTGAGTAGCAGTATTAGACAAGTTGATTCAGGTACTTCACAAAGCAAATTGGATTTGTCCGCTATGTGGGACAAAATGGTCTCGATGAATCGTAATTCTATTACGATAATTAATCCGCAATCACAGAAAACGTGATGTAGGCCGCAATGCATAGCGGGCAGAGAAAATCACTTTTGACTATTATTTTTTTGTTTTCTTAGACAAAAACTCCGTAAATGAAAAAGTGCCCTTCCCAAGGGTTTACGCATCACTAGTTGCCTCCCTAGGGGGCAACGAACAAGAACGTCCCAGCTTATTAGAATTCTGTGAATCGCGCAAAATTATCACTCTCTGAAGAAGACCGCACGAAAATTTAGACAATTCTGTTTAAACGCTTTTTACATATAAAGAAAACTATGAGCACAGATCGCTCCAACAGTTTTATTTTTTTAAGACAAGCCTTAGCATTGGTACTGCATGCTGGAATTCTCCATGAAAATTTAACTCACTGTTCTGCGGAGTCTTATAACTCAATATTAAAAACCGCCTTCTTTAATTTCCTAAGCAACGGTTTTGACTTAGCTGATACAGATTTGCAGGGGATGTCGAACCCTTAAAGAAAAATCGACCATATTTAAACTTTTGAAATTTTTGAATTTTTGAACTTTGAACATTTTTGAAGTGCTAAGCGCGAAATATCTTAATATTCTTCTGACCAATTGGCGTGCATTTCGTTTTAAATTCGTTTTGAGAATTTCTTCGTCCATCAAGAGCATTTCAAGCAATAGCTGATGAGATGTTTTTTTGTCCTTATTATCTGTTCGTTCAGTGTTATTTTCTCAAACCTTCTCTTGTTTTCTTTGAGGAGCATTCGCAATCTTTGACCTTGGGGTAGTGATGGCAGATTTGTGCCTCATCGTTCTGTTTATTTTCACCTCTTGGCCCATAAATCTTTTCATTGTATTAGCACCGGATTAAGTTCTCGTCCCAGAGAAACTGCTAATCGAGCCAGTTTGGAAAAGCAAACAGATTACGTACAAAAGTAGGCAAGTCGGCGGTTAAACCTGCCTCGCTGCACGTCAGGGAGAGAAGAAGAGATTTCCTGTGGATTTCCCGCTGGTTCACTGGGAGGCCAAGTCCCATTAACTTCGGTAACGTAGTATTTCTATATCAGCTGGAAGTGTGAATTTCCATTCTTCGCGTGTTCAACGCCGTTAGTTAAGCAGCAGGCGCTCGGTTTATAGCACGCGATGGCGCGCTTGTGCAGCGCCGATCCTTTTTTACCTTGTCGTGTTTGTAACTGTTAAAATCTTTGCGATTGCTTGATGGATAATTGTTAAATTAATTCGGACAACTGTCAGGAACAGCTCTGAATTACGGAGGTATGATTCCTGTTGTTTCATGCGCGTAGGAGACGTTTCGATCCAAAGATACCGGTTTGTTTTGTATATCGATTCCTACGACCTAATTTGTGCGAAGTAAAGGAGAAACAATTTGAAAATTATCTCTAGACTTATCCGAGTATAGTAGATAAAACGCTTCTTGTAAACTCGTCGTGAATCGAATGTATAATCGCAACTGAGTGAGTAGCTGATAATTAGCTGCGCTCTGAGCACTCAACTTGCGATGATATAAAGAAGTTGGGCTTTGTATTTTCTCAGCATGGCCACATTTCACATGCTAATCGATTTAGACTCGATCTTCGTTGACAGAATGCAAGAAAAACAACAACAGTGTACTGAAAAGGAGTAGGAGAAATCAGTGGTCTTTTTATTGCATCCTTTTGTTCTCGAGATGCTTGAGTTAATAAAGGAAATGTTCACTCGATACTTTTCGCGTGATCTCCAGAATTGACGTGTTTGTTTTTCCAAGTTTTGTCGCGACGCCGACCGCATAGGCTTGTTTCCATTCAAAACAAACGTGATTCCTCAACATTGGGTGAAAGCGATATGAAACTCGACTTTCGTTCCTTTAAGAATATTAATATCACCATATATTTTTTCAGGCCGCAGCAATTGAGCTTTGGAAATTCGAGCTCGAAAAAAGAGGCAGTGAGACGTGGACAAGGCAAGGGGGAAAATCTTCGCGAAAAAAAACGCCTGAAGGCGGGCACCTGAAATCTCTTACTCTTCCTGTTTTTAATTCGTTGCTCTCTTGAGTTGAGTGCTACACAGTGATTTATAATTCTTATCAGTTGGAGAAGAAGCTGTATCTCGAAAGTTACCTCTTGTCTGTTTTTCTTAAGGTTCAATTTGGAGGTTTCGATTTGATCTTTCACATATTTAGCGGAGAACGTTCCATCTAAAAGCGAGTGCAGCAAGTCAAGATTTGTCCCTGTAATTTTATTGAATCAGTTCATTACCTTTTATGTGTTTGTTTACTTTTCCATTGTTACCCCAAGACAAATGTTATTGCATTGCCGGAAATCATAAAAATTTTCCAAACCATTTCCTCGGAGTGCGCGAACCGATTTCATGGCATGACGAAACTGAAAAAGAATAATTGCCAATTTTCTCTTTTTCAAGACCTCAGCTGGCAAGATTTCAAGTCCTTGCCAAACGTCCAAAGCAATGCTGTTACTTTGTGTTGTGGTGTATGGTAGGAAAATGTAAATATTTATTTGCTTGGTGGGATTTCAAACCAGCAGAATTACGTTTTGGCATTGAAAACAGTGTCGAAACAACCTTGATCCCTTTTCGTGCGGTTTCTGTTTCACCGGCGTCATATTTCGGATCATCATCACAACGTTACAGATGAAAGGTTATCGGTGATGCCTTAGATAATGAGGGAAAAAATGCCAGTTTTATCTTAAGTTGCCCCTTCATCGAACCCTCTCTCCAGAAAATTGCTGCGTTGTTATCACCAGTGGCTTGGTTTGGGACAGTTGGTTTTCTGTGATATTTTGTCGTTTACAACAGGCAACTGCATAGAATGTCGATGAAGCTGTTGAACTCCACGTTAGGCTCGTCAACGAGCGTCAATAGATAACCCTTCCGGTTGTTGTTCGTGCGTTTTGCAGAGGGATAAACAAAAACGACTTATGTGAGGAAATTAGGCACTATTATCGTAATCAAATATTGAGTGATAACAGAGCAATTATTAGGACGAAACCACAGTTAACGAATTTAACATTTTTGGAGGATAATTACAGCTTTCATAACTGGCTTGAGTGGATAGCCTTTTGGCACAACCATCGAACGACAAATCAGATCAGAATTTTTGTTGTCTAAATGCAAAGAGCGCCGTTTGAATAACTCGGCACTTTTACTTAAAAATTGAAAGGAACTTAAAAGATAGCAGTAGTGCCTATCGTTTGTTTTCACTCGTTTTCACCGTTTTCATACATATTCACCAAATTACGATTTTTTGTACGTCTCGAATTTAATATAATTTAATCCCTTCAGTTTGAAGTTCGACTACGAATGAAGCGCTACTGCCCATCATTCTGCTAAGAATTAGATATTACAGCACTTGGATCACTCTTAGTGAAGAAGGCGGCTTATCCCAAAACGTTTTTCCCCATTGGAGTGAGATTGTTTAAGCGTGCGAGTACAGGCTCTGCCAAATCCCTTGACGCTTACTTTAACTTTCGTTCTCTTGAGAATCCCCGGAACAGCCGAGAACGAAAGAGGCAGCTACTCTTCGCTGCGGAAAGGAAGTTGATTTAATAAGTTTGTACTTTTTTCGCAGAATCTGCCGCGCCCATTTGGTTTGTTCTTTGTGCTGTCAGGAGATGAGGCGGATGCTTAATCATGGCAGGAAGTTGCGAGTATTGTTACTTCTCATAGCTGTATGTTCCGTGTTCTTAATAACGTACCAAGGAGACGTCGTATGGTTTTCCGATCGTGGTGAGTATAGTGCGGTATACTGTACTAGCAAAGCGTAACAGCACGTGCATTATAAATCTTTGTACATTTCTTTGCCGTTCCCTGCAAAACAATAACGTCAAATGACCAATTTCTGCGTCGTCTACGGAACGTGGAAGACGACGGCTAATTTTTCGTGTTTCCATTTGGAACTGAAAGCCGTCGTTGCATATTTAGCTTAAACACGTTTTAGAGCCATTGGCGTTGAACAGAATTTCGCTTGTAAAAGATAAATTCATTTTTTGCCAGGCGTCCTCCTCGGCGTGACGAGCAGCATTCCGTGTGTTGTATTCCTAGTAATATTATGCGAGGCTGATTACGAGAAAAAAAGTTCTCCTAAGTAGTTTCAGTGAATTTGTTGTAATATTGGTTAGGAGAATTTTTTAAAATTAGATTAACACAGGGGATTTCCCACAGTCTTTCAATTTACGGCATTATCGTAGTTTGTACTGCATCTTCACTTTAACTAGTGGAACTGCCAATAGCTCCCTAATCTGGCAATGGTGGTTATCAGGGTAATAAGGTGACACGTTTACCGCGAAAGTGAATAATAATTGCATAGAGTCATACGCAAGTACCAAACGAAACTACCCACGCGCGTAGACCAAGAAACAGAGAATTCATGCTCACAAATCTGCTACATTATCACGGCCGTTAAACTACGCAGAGGATCGCAGGGAAAAACAGCTTAATTCTCAGATTAAGTCTCTTATTAATAAGTCATCGCGATGAAATGAGGCTTATTTGGATTTTCATTTTTCAGGAACACGTTTCCCAAATTACATGCCCGCACATATCGAAGGCAGCAACACTGATATGAACCTTGGTGAAGTTTTTAATCCTCAAATAAAGAAGTCCAAGCTCGGGCGAGTACTTAAGTCATTTGGCAACGACAAGGAATCTTCACAGTTGCAAAAAAAGCAGAGAATGCTTTTGTGCGGTTCAACATGGCAAGAGGAATATATGAAACTTCACGATGACATCCTTAACAATCGAAGACCGCCCAAATATCTTGTTTATTTTTGTGGGGGTAAAAAGTACGGCTGCGGTGGATACGGTAATCGACTGGGAGCTATCACATCGCTCTTTTACTTGGCTGTTATAACGGGTCGCGCGTTTCTCATAGATTGGAAAAGCACAGTTCCCATTGCAGAGTATCTTCAACCCAAGAACATCAAATGGAATTTCCCGATTTCCAAACTGCACCATCTAAAGACGAACTACCACTACTGGGGCAAGGGCGATCACCAATTGGTCAACAGAGATTCTCAAAGATCTTCAGATAAATTTTCCTTGTTCCGTGACTGGCTCGAGGGAACTGACCTCGAAAAGTACTTAGACTCGCCCGTGGAGGTGGTCACAAGCTTATGGTATTTTGCGCCGAGTTTTCGACAACATAAGTTTGCCGAACGCTTGGCAAACATGCTGGGTGTGAAAGCGAAAGGTCATCGTTATTCTCTCGTGGGTTGTGCGTTTGATTTCTTGTTCCAAAGAACACCCGGATTCGACAAAACTTTGTCGGCCGCACGTGAATCTCTCCATCTCAATTCGAATGTTCCCAGAATTGGTATTCACATTCGAATGGGAGATGCCTCGTCGTTTAGCCAAGGATCTTTGGATCAAAGGACCTCCGATTTTAGCAACTTTTTCACGTGCGCCAAGAAGCTCGAAAGCGCAATCATTCAATCGGATAAAAACGCCAGTCGCGCGGATATTAAGTGGTTTTTGGCCACAGACAACTCCGAGGTAAAACAGTACGCCTTAAGAACGTACCCGAATAAAGTGGTGTCTCTTGCAGTGAAAGTTGAGCACATTAACTTTCGCGAACCCTCCATGGAGGGGATGACAGGGGTGCTACTCGACCACACCCTTTTGTCAGAGTGCGACTTCCTTGTACTTTCCGACAGCAGTTTCAGCAAGACAGCGCTGGGGATGAACTTCCATTCGTTAGAGCACAGTACATTCGGTGATAAGTGCAGATACGTGACGTGATAGTCCCTTGTCTACCCGATGCTGGGTTGACAGTTTGGCGCATGTGCAAACAGACACCGAAAGTGGCAGGCTAGAAGGTAAGAAAACATTCTCGGATGTTACAATCACAGCGAAAGTCTTTGTCGAGAGTTATGTAACGCGACGGCATCGTAATAGCGTTAGTCCATGCTGCCACTGAGCTAAAAATGGTAGCTGCAAGATCACTGAATTGCTGGGACGCGTATTTTGTTCGATGTTTATATACAGACATGATGGATAGACCAGAAAGAAATCAAAGCTGGAAACGAAATGTCTGATATCGAGGCTGAAAAGTCACATAGTCTCGACTGACTTTGCAATCACGGCAAGATGGAATAGTGTACTTTCGTTTATGTTAGCAAATGGTGCTTTATGATAAGGGATTCTTGAGGATATGGAAGTGCAGAAAACAGGAAAGAACAGTCCGTGAGTGTCTGACTGATTGGAGATGTTTGTATCCCTTATCTCCCGCCCTCAGCCAAATCCCCGGGCTAATCTATCGTCTAATATCTCGCCGGGGTATCGGGCTAAGGACAGGAGAATGACTCACATTTCAGGCTACCGAAATACTCAAACAGAGCGTGACTATTAATTGCTCGCATGCCGCTTAATGGGTTTCGTTTTCTGGAAGATATCAAGATCAGTACTTTATCTCTTAGAATGAGAAAGGTCGTCTTCGTTCTTTGTTCATTCAGTTGTCAATAGACCGCCACTGAAAAAGCGGAAAGGAAAAGCGACTGCAATTAACCAAGAATTCTCCCTTGCTTCCTTTAAGATAATGGTTAAATCCGGTTAAAGTTCTCAAAAAAATGCAGGTATTCATACGTAGTGTAGAGTTTCAACCCGAAGACGGAAAAGTTACTTGACCTCTTGCTGGTGCCATACTAGTTGTAATGCCACTAATTCTCTGAATTTTTTTTTTATTTTACATTTTCACACAAGCGAACGGAGCTCTGATATATTTGCGGTCGGATTTGTTTTGATGACGTCACTGAGAAGGATGGCCTAACTTTCCAGATTACGTGACCCTAACAAACTGACCGCGCAGAAAACAACGAAGAGTGGAAACAAAGACGTTTTACAGCAACGGTTCTCGGTGTAGTCACTATAGGGTGACGAATTCCCACGTAGACTCTGTGACCCCCTACCCCCTGTGACTGCTGTTTTATATTACCGCAGGTTGGCTGCGGGCTAACATGAAAAAAAATAATATAACAGGGGGTAGGGGGTCACAGAGTCTACGTGGGAATTCGTCACCCCGTCTATAGAACTCGAGCTTCAAATCTTTTGGCTTCTAGTTATTCAGAATTTTCTTCGATACACAGTAATATATAAGGAACAACAGAGATATGAATCACACTGAAATGGTAACTTGAATATGAGAATATGATTCCGTGCTATCTTGGCTTATTTATTTTAAAGTAATGGAAATGTGATATATATTATTTGATAAATGGAATGAAAGAACATGGACAAAAAAATTAGGTAAACAGATTATTAAATTTTTACATCAAGAATATTGTTATGCTTCATTCGTTGTGCCTTTCGGGTCTGGGGGCCATTTCGCGAAGTTCCTGAAACGTGTTCGTTCCCGGAAAGCCATGGCCATATCTCAAACCCTATAATACCAGAATTGTTTTATTCACATATTCCTAATATGGACAGAGGTTTCCGTTAAACTAGAAGATTCAGGCGTCTACACCTCTCTCTTTTTAAGTGCAGATTAACTAATTAACTATAAATGGGCTTTGCATACCCGAAGAGTTTGTCCCCGCTCCCCGCCTCAAAAAAACAAAACAAAACAAAAACAAACAATAGTTATTTTCCGTTCCTGTTGAGGCGTGACCTTGTTTGACGTCTTTCAACCGTGGCTGATTTGTATGATTGTAATATATATTACCAGAGCCCCTCCGGATACCAGCCATGATGCTAAATGGGCCACCCTGGCTAAATAAAGTTCATTTTTTGCTTACTACTTAGCTTGTAGTCATGCGGGTCGTCCATCCAGGTCGAATTGGAATTTCGAGATGTTGGTTTTTGTAGAGCAAACAAAACTGGAGTACTCGGAGCGTCATCCATGCCCACTCCCTTTTTGGTAGGACAGAACGGTGCTGACCGCGCTTGTACTGCGGGCGCTGCCACCACATTGAGCAGCTCCCTTAAATGACTTCCCGAATACCCCATACCCCTAAGTAGTCTCAATTTACCGTTAATCATAAATTACCCCTCCGCGACCCCTCCCAGACTGCGCAACTAGCCATAAGAGGGTCTATTTTAAGTGTCCCCGCCCCTTTGATTTTCGGTATTTCCAAAAAGCCTCTAAATGAGGCTCAGCACGCAGGTCGGGCGTCATGCCCTTGCTTAATCGTTTGTTGCAAATATCGTTTAAAATTGATGTTGCTTCTGAATGAAAAAATAACGCGGCAGCTGTTTTTCCAAATGTGCTCGGGGACAAAATTAGAAAATCACACTCAGACAATAGAAAATGATCAATCACAACATTGAAAATGGCTTCTATCTTTTGCGAGGTCGTATTCTCAGTGAGCGGATTGCTGTACTTTATGTGCTTAGGAATTATATTTAGTGTGACTGCATTTAATGGGTAATTCTTAAGCGCGTATCCCTTAACAGCAGTATCATCTGTTGCCAGGAACCACTTAACCGTTTCCACAACAGTAACTACACTTCGCCTCGCAAGGGCTTCGCCGAACGCTTGCGCGCAAAAGAAAAATCTCTGAAAGTCAATATGGTTGTTTTGCAAGCCTTGGCCAAATGATATATCCCCCATTCTTATTTGAAGCCCGAGCGTAGGAACCTGGCTTGCAAGACCGAGCGATCGTCTTGCAGCGTTAAGCCTGGTTTCCAGTTCGCGGGACTTCTGAAAGAGGAAATCAAAAGCACAACCTATGAGCGAGTCTCTGGAGTGTTCCCAGCGGATTCCCAACCCACGAACATATTGTTTTAAAATAAAGGGATTCTCCAATAAGAAGTCTGCAAAATACCAATTCGACACAAATTTTTCAACAGGTCGGTCAAAGTAAGTCCGGATGTCAGTCTTCAGCAACCAGGTAACAAAATCTGCTTTCATTTTCCATTGATGAACCACATCGTTCCTCCTCTTCTTGAAGTGATTTCTCTTCCCCAAATAGTGTATTCTTGTGTCAAGATCTTTTATATTTTCTGTTGCATAGTTCCACTCGATCGCTTTTGGGACAAGGTACATGTCCAAAGGCACCTCTTGATCCCACTCTATTAAGAACGCTCTTTGCGTTAAAATAGAAAGAAACAGAATTGAAGCGATGCCCCCTAAGCGATTGCCATAACCTGCGCATTTATATCCTTCCAAAGTACAGCTAAAAACCATAAAGCGTCGAGGCCGCCGTGATTGTAGAATATCTTTGTGAAGTTTCACAAAGTTATCTTGCCATTCTTTGCCACATACGCGATCTTTACGCTGCTCATAAGTCAGCCTCTGGTTCCAAAGCCGTGAAAAATTTTGTTTGGTAATAAGAGGGTCCTCGGTAGGAATTGATTTCCAAGGCTTTCGCCATTTCCCTAGGGAGTAAAGAACGGGAGAAAAGATGATCCCCGTAGGGTTTTTTAACTACACTCAATTCTTTTATGAAATTGATATATTTTATAAAAGAATCGAGGCTGAAATTTGAGATATTTTAACAATAAACCCGGGACTAAGATTTTGAGAAGAAGAATAATTTATACTTTAGCCAAGTCTTAAGTGGAGCTCTTGATTGCAATAAGTTAACCATAAAGGAAAAAGAGAATTTATTTTTCTTGGATCGGAAACTCAAAAAAGTATCAATGGTGTCACTATTTTTTCCAGTTCAATTTTAACAAACTATCTCCAATAAGTGCACCATGGGAAGATTCAGTTGTGTAAGGAGTATGTCGGAAGGAAAGTCAACCAGGCACCAGGGGTTAATTAATTAATTCAAAAGTTTGCCCTTGCTCGTACTCCCTCCTTCTTCCCTAGAGTATAACCTAGCTTGAACCTGCGATCCAATCGAAAAACAGTATATGGACAGCGGTCAAACCTAAGCCCTCGATATGGCTGCATGATCTCAGTAGTCAGGGGATACCGTATTTTAACAGTTGTCATTTGACCATAACATCGATGTCCAATATCAAAGATCTATCATGGTGCTACTCTCTTATTTTTCCAGGTATGTGGACAGTCACGTGACTAGCCTGCGAACGCAGACGTATTTGCGGCTGTCGCTTGTCTCCGCCGAAAACTAACGTCTGCGAACTCGAGCCACGAGGACGATTTCCGTGACGTCAGCTCTTATAGACCAATCACATTTCACCTTGCACATCCGAAGAGGTAACACGCAGAAATCGTGTGTGGAGCTCTCGCAAACGCGTGTTAAAATATGGCGGAGGATGCGTTCAGGAAAGTTTGCGAAGTTTTCGAGTTTGATAGGCTCAATAAGCTGGAGCAATAGGGCTAACAACACCAAAGGGAGGTAGAGAAGGGCTTGCAAAAGGAAAGGCACCAATTCCAGCCCTCGGAGCGGACTTGATACTTTGCCATGGATTGTTATTTACATTTGTATCTCCGAACTTTGAGTTCTTTTTCGCCTCTGGCTTTTGTCCACTCTTTAGCGAGTCTTTTGACTCGGAACGGGCCATCATTTGTGAAATCATGTTTTAAATCATTTTCAATTTCTCCTACTCTGTCCAAACTTATAGCAAAGCAGACGATTATAACATCGGGAGCGGCAAATGGTGGCAAGATCGCTCCCTACGTAAACGGACAGATCGACTTTGCGCGCAGAATTATGAGTGAATTGCCACTGTACTTTTTCCAAACACCTTTATCTTTTTTTCTCTGGAAACTTTTTCCTTGCAAAGAAAACAAACCTCAGAAGTTAAATCTTCTTCGGTGTTTCGGAATTCCAATTCAAAATTATCGCCGCTTCCCTGTACGCGAGTGTCAGAATCTATTGGTGAATTTTATTGGTCAACAGAAAAAAACAAAAGTTTTGACGTCATGGAAATCGTTCTCGTGGCTCGAATTCGCAGACGTTATTTTTCGGCGGAGACAAGCGACAGCCGGATACGCCTGCGTTCGCAGGCTATGACGTGACTAGCTAATTAAAGTCCGAGCTTAGGAACATGGCTTGCAAGACCGAGCGATCGTCTTGCAGCGTTAAGCCTGGTTTCCGGTTCGCGGGACTTCTGAAAGAGGAAATCAAAAGCACAACCTATGAGCGAGTCTCTGGAGTGTGAGAGTATAAAATTGCCCTTGTGTGCCTTCTGTGCGGAGGAGCTCCGCTATAATTTTGTGAGTTAAAAGTTTGTAAACATAGCATAACTATATGGTTTTAGCTTAGCCGTGCAAAAATCTTCCTTTTTCTAAAGGGCAAAACAAGCCAAAAAGCAAAAAACAGCACCAGCCATACGTTTGATGCAAATGCCACTTCTGCAATACGTGCGTCATATCAGGCTTAAATTAAGCTGTAATCCGCTGAGGATTACATACACCCGGCATATTTAAACAATTTTTGACTTTTCTTACGATAACCCACTGCTACGTAATATATAATCCATTGCTACACTCTTTCCATCCACAACCGATGAAGACCTACGTTCTTCAGTTAAAACATCTTTTTAGCGTTTTTAACAAAATGTTTGTTACAACACTTTTTTTATAGATTATCTGACACCTTACCTGCACTTTCTTTGCTTCGATAAACCAGAAAGCAAAGTGATAAAATACATAAGCCAACGAACACAATCAGTTTTCCTCGCC
>Ga0126337_10000627_pt1:0-17500 | contig 18724 bp, 10 predicted proteins | sample DipCmetagenome_FD_92527 | JGI IMG/M metagenome (GOLD analysis project Ga0126337, IMG submission 92527) | Coral microbial communities from La Bocana,Puerto Morelos, Mexico - Diploria C A metagenome | ecosystem: Host-associated > Invertebrates > Cnidaria > Coral | place: La Bocana,Puerto...
GTTGAACAGTCCGCAAGCAAACCACAAACACAATAGAGAAAGGAATGTTGTTCGGATGTGAGCAGCCGTTTCTTTGGGGGGAGCGTTGCGTGACATCCCAAAAAACGGCTGCGAAGGAGACTATCTCCACCCAGGTGTATAAATGGGTGCCAGTGAATTTAATGCTGGGGGTAACCCTGCGATGGACTAGCATCCCATCCAGGGGGGAGTAGAAATATTCCTAGTCACTTCATGCTATGGAAACCAGGATAAGCTCCGGCCTGGTGAGCCACACGGCTCATATGCAGACTTTACCTTACTGTAGTGTTGATTCCCTAAGAAGAATTAAGTGCTGAAAAATTTTGAATTATTAATTTTCAATTTAAATAATTCCATTCTCTTTTAATTTCCACACAGCAGTTTCCTTTTTCCTCTAATGGTAAAGTTGTCCTCCATCTGGTGCCACCTCTGACTAAATTGGCACTTGGCGAGTTCTTTTACCAGGTTGGTATGATCTCAAGATTTTATTGTAATTTGATTAAATAGCATATATTTTGATCCGGACACCTGCCATTGCCACAGATTACATAATTTTAAGAATGCGACTAGTTATCATATATAATGAGCCAGGAAGCCCATTGAACAAGGTTGTAGATTTTATGTAGCCTTCCTACATGTATTGCCAACCCTATTTTTTTTTAATATATAAATTAATAAATTATTATTATTAATTTGTGTGATGAAATTAATATAATGATAAAATGTAAAACTATCAATTGATAATAATTATTTAAACAATAGAGTGTTTCTGTCAAGGAACTATCGGCTTATAGTTGCCCTGCGGAAATTTGATGTTCTTAAAACAAATATTTGCCCGAGAAGCAAAGCTTCAAGGGTAAATATGCTAGTTTTAAGATTCAACATCAAATTTCCAAGGGGCAACTATCAGACCGATAGTTCCGAGACATAAACACTCTATTATCTTTATTGTTCAACACTAAATTTTCTTCCACACACATGTTCAAAAATTATATCGCATTATTTTGAACTTTTTGAGATCAAAGTTGTGACAGCCAATGTAAAATTTGAAGAAGAAAACTTAAAAACCCACTAAATACAATTTCAATTGTTTATTTTCGATATGCCCGCTTGTTTACAGCAAAATATTCACGGATGAGTACTATCCATCCGGGTATTTTCAGCAGACGAACACTATGCGCTGATAGTGTCTGTCCGCGGATGAACACTATTGCGTCACATGATCAATCTACATTTGTAAACCAATTAGAATCAGAAAAGTTGGTGGTGAACTATAACAATTGATAGTCTAATCACCCCAAGCCTCTTCTTTGCCAATAGGCAGAATTTAATACTAGGATTTTTTCTATCCAATCAGAACAAAACATCCAGACCTGACAGTTTATAACTGGCATAGTAAGACTGTCCCCAGGGGATTTCTTCTTTCTTGGTTTCTCCCTGGTCACTTCGAGGCTCTCTTGTCCCCACTAAATGTCCGTGAGTCTCTGAGGATGTCTTTCTCCTTGCATGTCTGAAAGGTGACCAAGTTCTTTATCAAACTGGTCAATGCTTCTGTTACTTACCTTTTGTCAAGAAAATGTTTTGAAACATGATTTATAAACACTAATACCTGACAATCATAACTGCCATTTTTCTAGGTTGGGCACACTAATCCAGGTACCCTTGTGGTTAAGTTTGCCAAGTACCAAATGGGAGGAACAACTGTGAATACATTGCAACGTTCAAGGGTTCATGAAGAAGACTATGACATTGCTTTCACCAAAGAGTACTTTGAGGATGTAAGAAGTGAAGCCCCACACGGTTCAGGAGATATACTCATGCGAACTCTTATTGTCTTGAGTGGGCCAAATTGGGAAGTTCAGAGAGAGGGTGCTGTGGAATGTGGACACATCAGAACTGTAAGTTCAACTTAGACTGTACCCCCTTTTTTTCCTATGGACCCTTCGCTTAAATGGCACTTGAATACTTACACATCACTACATGTAAGCCTCATATTCGTGTGAAAAATCTTTGTCTGGAAACATAAGTACCAGGTAAAGGATGTCCAAAGTATAGGATAGGTGCATTTATGCAAAGGGTCTATTCTAGGGTATGGTAACAGTCTGCTTATAGTACATTGAGGTCTTCTGCTAGTTGCGATGAATGTGTAAACTTATAAATAAATGACTACCAATGAAAGCTGGAAAAAAATAAATCTATGTAGATGTATTACTGCTAGTAAATTATTCAAATACTAACGAATGGGAAATTACAATCATACATGTGGGTGTGAAAAGTCTTGAATGTTAATAATGAAGAATTTTATTAAGGCATGTATTTTTTTTAATAAATTAAGAAATTATAGCAGTCCTGAAAAAGGAAAAATATTTCTCAATAGTGTCCCCCTGAAAGACGTGGCAGGTTGCGATCAGGTTCCCACCTCTCTGTCCAAGAAAGCTGTGAAGATGAATCAAGCGACTGGAGTACCGAACCTAATTCTCCCACAGAAAATAATGATTTCAGCTCTCTAAGGGATGACCCATTCAGGCGCTTGAATGGCTCTGACTCAGAGAGATAGATTTCTCTGCACATGGAAGAAGGAGATGACCTTGAATGAGTCCTCAATTAATTTTTAGTTTTTTTAATTAAAAGGGCATATTATTTTAATTTGCTTTTGGTGTGAAGAAAAAGAGAATTTCAAAAAAGCCACCAATAGTGAAGGTTTCAGAACACCTTATTTATGTTTTTAAAGGTTTAGTACTTGAACCTTGTAGGTGGTTTGTCTGGTGTACTTATCATCTATTTAGTGTCATAAAGAACAAAGTGATATTTATTCTGTGGTTGTGTGCTTTGGTCTTCCTGTCACAGAAGAAATGTCAACGTGTGTTGTAATGAAAATATTTAAATGCTGTTGCTTTGGGTAGATAGCAGTTACTGCTTCCTCTGGAAGTGATGTCACATTAACTACTGTATTTACCGCAGGTAATAAATCATCAATATTAGAATATTTTGTATTAGTTATCAATAGTTTTACATTGTTGGTTACCGGTATACTGAACGTGTACCTTAACGACAACTTTGCATTTTGATTCTTTCAAAGAAGTTATATACTTTTAAATTTTAAATTGTATGTTATTTGTTATTTGTTATCAATAGATCTTTATCAGTCACATACTTAGAACCAATCAGATTTTATTTACAATATGAATAGAGCATTGATTCCTTTTCTGAATTTTTTTTCAAAAGTTTGCTTAAATCTGTAACACAAACATTACTGGTAAGTGAAGAACAGAACATTAGTCTAAGCATGTGTTAATGAGCACATTGTTGACTTGCTTTTTAAGTTATTTTATAATATATCAGACGAGTATGAAAGTATTTCAAATATCATATTTACAGAAATAGTATACAGAGAGAATTAAAACGTGAAGTTTATTTTGTGCTGCGTATCATTCTTACTTGAATGTGGGGCCATATGTATGTTATTATTATTAAATCACTTTGAGAGAAAGAAGTGCACTGATTCTCATTTAAAGTACCAGTATATCTATTTTAAAAGATTAAACATTTTTTGGCATCAAATAAGAACCTTTCAATGATATAGTCAAAATGCAGGCCAATTAAATATCGGAGTTTGCAGATGGAAATTGCAAATGAAAATTACAATCAATGGCAGGTAAAGTTTTATGGTCTTTGCTTGTTTTCATAGTTTTCTCAATGGCCTTTATCAGTCATGGTGTAGTCTTTGGCAACTCCAAAAAACTGTAACTAGACAAAAATGTAACTACTCTGGCAAATGATCAAAAACTGTTGTAAGCAGGGCTAAACAAAATGTGAATTTAAACTTTCCAGACAACTAAGCAGCTCTTAAAATGTGCTTGCCCTGGGCAAGTGAGAGTGAAAGGAAACTTGACGGGTCGCAAAATCTACTTGTCCCAGACAACTTGACAGCCCTATTTTGAAGCTCTGTCCAAGAGCCATTGTGTTACTCTATCTCAAGCCCTAGGCAATGTTACCAATTTCAGTCCAAGCTCCAATTCCTGGTAACAGTTATTACATTGACACTGATCATTATATGTTTATGAAGGTTCAGAAAACACCTCAAGAAAGGGTTGATAATTTCCATCTCCCCTAGCATTATGATCATCAAAGATGGCAAATGATATATGCTTGTATCTGTTCACAAATTCTCTCTCTGACAATACTTCTTTGAAAAGCTGAGCCATGTGACGTGCAGGGTTTCTGAATGCACCGCATCCAAGAGCTGATAGAACCAGTGCATCATGACCATGGTACAGGCCCGTAGAGAGTAGGTAGCGTATCTTTCGTTTTGTCTTCTCAGCCACTTGACGGATAAGTTGTTGTTTGTCTTTTGTAAGGGGGGGATGGGCGTAGGCCGAGAGAGCAAGAAAAGACATGGGCACCGGTTCAGAAAGAAATGGATATCCTTTTGCTTCAGATGCTCGGATGATGAAAACATTTTTCGAGTAGACACATGAAAATTCTGGGAGTCTGTATGTCCATTTTCTTTTGGGATCAAATTCTTTGTCAGGGTCAGCTAAATGTTGGACATAATTTGTCCGGCGAAACAAGTTCTCCTCCTGTGCCCCTGCTCCCGAAAGGTAGCCTCCCCCTGGCAAAACAACACAAAGGTCCTAATGATTATTTACAATATTTTATAATATAGAACCTGTGCACTGTGCGTGAAAAAAAATACATGTTTTATTAAGTACCTCAAATGAAGAAAGTGATGACATCATAAGGTTTGCAACTAAAATGGTAAAATACTGAATAAAAAATATCTCTGGAAATATTGAAGGAGCATTCTTCAAACTTGGTACCAGAAATGTTTATCACAAAAGAAACAAAATGACACCTGTTGTACTGTGGCTATGACAACAGCTCTGCTGCTGGTTCTGTCTTAATTAAAACAACAATTCCCAGATGTTCTCTTAACCAAGGACCATCTACTCCAGCCAATCTAATGAGAGTGAGGACAATATGGTTACCATGTCTGTTCCAAACAGGACCCTCTGTCGTACTTTAAAGGGTAGAAAATGAGGATATTTAGTTTATGACAGAAAGAGACTGGAGCAGAGAGAGTTTCCATGACAACAACACTATGGGTATCATTTGGTTTATTTTGTGATGAACATTTCTGGTGCCCAGTTTGAAAAACACTAGACCTAGTCTACATGTACATGTATGGGCGCAAAACAAATGATATTCTCTCTGCTTCACAGGGGTGTTTAGGGGTTGGGAGCATCTGCTGAATGAAGTGAATGCAGGCGTATGATCACCTTTGTCACACAGCAAATTTCTGTGACAAAACATCCGAACCTCTTCAGAGGAAAGAGTGGTAAAGAAGAACATGTATACGTACAGTATATTTAATCCTTTGTTATTAATATTAATTTAACTGTCATCTGTCAATTTGGTGTAAGTAACATCATGCTTTATACTCGAATAAACTTACCCGGTCTTAGAGATGAAGCCATATTTAAAACAGCTGGATTAAACCTTTCATTCTTCAGGCGAATCGCCTCTTCAAGGCAATCTGCATTGACCACGACTATCTTGGTTTGAAAATCCTCTTCCGCTGTTCTTCTAGGCGGAAGTTCTTCGATGTGAAGAGTTGTTTTTCTGGCGTCTCTTGAGACACTTTCGTGATCTGCAAATGTGACCTGGGAGCCGTCTTCCAGTGTGTATTTGAATTTTTTACAGGCTTCAAGGGTTTGTTGCATAATTTCCTCTCGTAGTCGTCGTTTACTATCATTTTTTGAAGATCTGAATTCTGATAGCCAAGACTTGGAGTTAAAAACTATTTGGTTTGACTCCGCTGAAGAAAAGCTGCGACTGTATTTTGCTGAAGCCATCCCAATACGTAGACAGATTTTGTAAGTTTTCGATCCAACTGCAGTATTTATAAATTCAACCACACAATGTTTTTTGTTGCCTAATGCTCGTGCAATGCTCGCCATGTATCTTCTACAGGACGCCGAGGACGCCAAAACAACCAGGCGTTCGGGTCAGCGGCTTAGCCTATTAGACCCAGATTCCTCTATCACCTGGCGTCGGCCGCCATATTGTGTGTAGGATTTGGATTTCAACATGGTAGGGAATGTGTCCTCCTCTGTTACTGAACATTCATTTTTCGTGATTGTGTTTTTTTTTCTGGCTTTCCTGCTAACATAACCTTTTATCTATCAGGGTAAAGCGAAAAAGACGAGAAAATTTGCAGCTGTCAAGCGAATGATCTCACCAAAGGACATGAGGATGTGAGCAAAGTTTTGTTCTCCTTCAAGCGATTTGCCCGACAAAAACGCTTCTGTGCAAAAGATACAACTTGGTAATTATGATTTCTTGTCCTTCTTCAACAGAAAACAAAACCAAGAAAAGGGGAAAGAGAAAAAGAAGAAGGAGGAAGAAAAAGAAACGCGCCACGTGTATGTGTCCTTCGTCTGTAATTTATGCTAATTTACGCGTAAAACAACACATGAATAGACCAATTTCGATATATTAAAATTCAGCCAAAGACAGTAGACCTCAGCACGGGGAATCACTACAGAGTTTGTGGTGTTTATTCCCCAGAGCCTCATGCTGAGGTCTATTATTTAAGGCTGAATTTTAATATATTGTAATTGGTCTACTGGCCTAATGTTTGCCATAGATCGGGTTTAACGTGATTTCTGAGAATTGGGAAATAGATCAGGGTGATTAAATTCTTGATAATGTAACGTATTTATTAATGTTGCCATTGAAAATCAAGGGTTGGTGAACTTGGTTTTGACTGGAACCTACATGTCTGTGTATAATCCATACTGATTTGAACACAGCATAAGCAAAGATATTTGATAATTTTTTTTTGGAGTTTTTTGAGGTGTTGCAAGGTTAGCTACATGATTAATGTGTCTTGCACTGCACTACAAGAATACGCATGGGCCTACAGAGCACCTTTTGGACTCCCACTTTTCAAATCCTGACTAAGAGCCTGCGACATGTTAATGTATTTTGTGGACACAGATAACAAGGCAGCAACATATACATGTACCTTTGTCCACAATTTTGTCTTTTTTCAAGACTGCAATGTGTTACTCTTTGCTAATTTTTCTCTTTACAGGGAACAATCATCGTCTGCACTGTTTTTTCAATACAACACTCAACTTGGACCTCCATATTATATTCTGGTTGACACCAATTTTATCAACTTCTCCATAAAGAATAAACTGGATATTGTGAAGTCCATGATGGACTGCTTGTATGCGAAGTGTAAGTAGTTGTTGTAGTTAAAAATTAAACTCGAGTAAAAATAATTTTAACCTAGTTGGATTCTAATTTCCTTTGTCTTCTAATCCTTATTATTCATAATCAATGAATAAGCAGGGTTAAGAGACAAAGGAATTTAATTTTTACCTGAATTTAATTTTTAACTACAACATATATACGTCCCCTAAGTGCTATACATTTACTTTGGAAGTGTGTGAAACTTTTTTAATTTCTGTCTTGTACATGTATTTGAGTATTGTTCAGGCAATTTTGATGATTTGCACTGTATTATGAGTCAATAGGGAGCTTAAACAAACCACGATGGCAATGGCAATGTGAACGTCACCAAACAACAGAGTTTATGAACAAAACAATAGTTTTGTATGTGCGTTACAAATCTTTGTACATTTCTTTAATTTGCCATCCTCTACAAAACAACAACAAGTTCTGTGTCATCTAATGTTTCATATTCCCATTTGGAATTGAATGCCATAGTTGTATATTTAGCTGAAGCAAGATTTTAGAGCCATTGGCATACTGAACAGGTCTGGACAATTGCAAATTTTGCTTTTAAAATATAAATTCATTTTTTACTAGGTGTCAACCTTGGCATCGTTGTTGTCGTTAAGCTCCTTGATGATTCTCCTGCGTCACTGAATTGATAAAATAAATTAATATTTGTTGTATAGTAATTAGTTGGTTCAATAGTTTTTGTAGCTCTACATTATTTGTGTTGTACGTTTGTTTTCATGTTGTATTATAAATTTTTGTTTCTGTTTGTGTTGGTTGACTGTGTAATGTACTTGTACAGTTTGGTCCACCATAATGTAATTTATTTTTGCTATTGCTTCATTAGGTGTTCCATGTATTACAGACTGTGTAATGGCAGAGTTAGAAAAACTTGGGCCCAAATTCAGAGTGGCACTTAGGTACATATACATGTAAACAGAGCTTTGGTTAAAATCTTATGTTGACAATAATTAAACAAAATAAAGAAAAATAAAATGTATACAGTAGAAGAAAAGGTACATGTAAAATGCATTGTTGAATCACTGAGTATTACTTACTGCCAGGATTGAACATGCTTGACAAACTTGAATATAGGTTTTTGCCTTTCAATGTATGGAGCTTTCTATATTTGCACCATTACACTGTACATTCAAATAATATTTTGTTCTCATGTAGTAAGGAAGATGTTGGTATTTTTATTTCCTGACCACACTCAAACTTCTTATGTACATGTACACAAAGACATGGTACACACCTGTAGTTCATTATTCACAAGAACTGTAGTATTGTTGCTAAGGAAACTGCTTTTGGAAGTTACACTTCCCATAATTACTTTTACAACATACATGTATAGGATCTTGTGCATGTGCAACTGAGCAACAAATGCTTCCACTTCATGCTACATGTTCATGTACGTGTCCATGTTCAGTAAGATGATGCCTGTACTTATCAGACTGCTTCTTTACACCTATAAGTTCATTACATGAGTAATTGTTCATGTATAGCTGCACATCCCAAGTTTGCGTGTTTACAAATTTACTTCTAATCTGGCTATTGTGATGATTTGCACTGGGTTATGAGTCACTGGCAATGATTCCCTTGCATCACTGAATGGCTTGGAGTTGAACTTTTTGTTTATAATGTATCTTATGCATGTAATTCAAACATTATTATAGCATCAGCCTGCATTTGCAAGGGAGAAAAAAGGGGAAAAATTATTTAGAAACTTAACTGTATGAATGTGTGATCTCTTGTAGGATGGCGAAGGATCCACGATTTGATCGCCTTCCTTGCATGCACCGGGGAACTTATGCAGATGACTGCATAGTGAACAGAATACAACAGGTAGTGTGTTCTTTTTTTTCTTTTTTTCTTTCCACATTTGTCCCAGCAGGTAGTTTGAAAAGGCAATGATGATGATTTGCACTGGGTTATGAGTCAATGATTCCACTGCATCACTGAATTGCCATGTATTTTTCCTTTGTATTTTTTTTTATTCTAACTTATACTTGCACATGTAAACAGATGAAACTGCAGTCCCTTTGTCACTAACAAGGTGTGCTCTGTGGAGTACAGACTGCAAGCAAACCACAAACACAATAGAAAGGAATGTTGTTCAGCTGTGAGCAGCCATTTCTTTGGGGGGTAGCGTTGCATGACATCCCAAAAAACGACTGCGAAGGAGACTATAAGACATGAGACTGCAGCTTATTACAAATTTTGTTTATTTACTGGCCCATATTATGTTACTGAGATCACAAGAAATTATATCTAAGCCCTTGTTTGTCTTATTTCTGTCAGCACAAGTGTTACATTGTGGCCACGTGTGACAGAGATTTGAAAAGAAGAATCCGCAAGGTTCCAGGAGTCCCTATCATGTACATATCACAACACAAGTAAGACTTGGCAATAAATCGCTTTGGTGTATATTAATAATGAGGAGGTTGCTTTTTTTGGTTTCTGTCTTTTTTTTCTGTTCAATTAAGGTATACACATAAGTCAAGGTTTGAGTATGCCTGTAAGCTTATAACAGGTGGCTCATCAGTTAGTCTGGCAATTGACTCGAGTCTCCAAGTAGTAGGCTATGGCATGTACATGGTACAGTTGTAACTACCCATGTCTTTTGCCTTGGTGTGGCGAGAAAGTGTTAATTGGCAGTAATGATGATTTGCACTGGGTTATGAGTCAATGATTCCACTGCATTACTGAATTGTCAGCAATTGAACCCAGGCAGTACATGTATGTCGTGGCAGCTTTTCGGAACAATAGTTATTCTCTGTTTCATTATAGCCTGTATACGAGTTCATTAAGGCCCAAGGGGGAAATAGGCCAGTATCTTCTATGCTGTTGTAATCACTTCCCTATTTGAAGTTAAGTAATGAAACATGGGATTCCTTTTATTTTGTTGTTTTTTAGGTACACAATTGAAAGAATGCCTGATGCATATGGAGGTAACTATTAATATTTTTTCTTTCACTGTTCTTTTACGGTTCCAGGTTACGAGTCCTGGCAAGTCTCAATTGCCTGTAAAGTAAAGTGAGCTCCGATGTAAAAGCTTTCTCGTTTTCTTTCGTTTCAGCTCCAAGAGTTTAAACAGCAATATTTTCACTGGAAACTATTTGTTCTTGTTGAACGAGTGAGCCCACTGAAGGGGTCAGGATGAAGCAGATTATGTTGTGCATTTTTGACTGTCTTAATGAGGCTTCCTGGTCTCGAAGGCATACGGCCGAAGAACGTAATTAGACTGCGAAGCTGGCAAGATTTTGCGCGCAAGCTGTTGTGAGTGACGAAGCCGCGAGGAGAGTGGGAAGGAGTCAAATTGGGTCCCAGTGAAAATTTTCGCTATAGGCTTCCCAGGTGGCTAAAATCCCTTCGCGGTTCCGCCTCCGAAGCCTTAACGAGCGAAATCCCGTCAGCTACGCAGACTAAAGAACGGAGAATGGAGAAAGTAGGATGATTCAAAATCCTTTTGCCGGTCGAAGCAAAAGTGGAAGAGAATCTTGTCCGTGCAATAAGTGCTCAAAGCGTGCTCGAGAATGCACTAGCATCGCACTGGCTGGTTAGGTTCATAGAAGACATGATCACCCAGAGATGATCTGAAAGACATTGAAAATCATAAAGAATTCAGAGTGCAGTGTAGTTTCAAGAAATTGAAACGAGAGAGGTCTTTTTTAAATTAAATTATGAAAAATAAAAGATTCTACTCGTTGATTACAATGTGGATGGGTATAGTGACCTCTTTCATTTTCAGTTGTAAACGTAGTTTCTTTCACAGTAGTTCGATACTGGATGAATCGTAACTCACGTCAAAGAAAGCAAACTCCTTTCCAGGCTCTTTCTCCTCTGCAAAGAACGAGGGTCAATCTCGTTACCAGGGTCCTCTCTCAATGGTAGAGAGAGGTCCTTATCTCATATCTCATCATAATAAATGAACTTCATTGACTTCAACAGGCTATCGCTTTCATACTTTTTTTTTTACCTGAGCTGTACATAGACCAAAATATTTCTCAGCTGAAAATTAATGTTTTTACTACTAGTTCTCCGCACATTTTGCAAACAACTGGTTTCAAGAAGGCCTTTTAGATTAAGATGTTTCGTACGTGTTAATCGAATGTAAAAGCCGATTGTTAGAAACCGTGCTTACGATCCATATAAACTTGGGAGAATTCCAGCTGCAGGAGCTGAATAAAACGTAATAAAGTTGAACTCCGCTATTTCGAACTCTCAGGAAAAACGAAAAATGGTTCGAAACATAGCTACCAGCAAGTCACTGAGCCAGACGATTCCAAGGGAAAATCATTTTGAGTTCAAAACAACGGGGAATATAACCGAGATCAAATGAGTGAGGCTCGACTGTAATTCCATCGTTTATCTCAAAAATTCTCTGTGAGATTACATCCTTCAAAATCTATTTTTGTATGAACCGGATGAAATATTTGACAATGAATTTTCGAACCACTGCATTTCACATTAACTTCTATTGCTTTTTCGGATGTTTATAATTTATTAATGGTCCAACCATTACAGATCATTTATAAGACGATTTCGAAAAGCTTCGCCCATGACCTGAAACTATCAATAATTTAAAACTGAGAAGGACATACAAAATAAAAACAAACAAAAAAAAAAACACCCGGTTGCCCATGAGATGAGAGTCTAGAACGTTTTGCCGATTTCATTAAGCTATATAATAAGCTATATGGCAAACAGTCAAATTATATTTGGCCTGTACTCCGAGAAGTATAATTGAATCTGACTAATTTTCTTTCCGAGGTGTTGATAATTAAATTTAACCATTTGTTTATGCTCTCTTACCGCTGTGCATCTTTTTAATCAAACAAGAGAGTAAAACTCCTCAGTACGCATTTGTATAAAAGAAGATTTTCTTTTTTGTTCATTCAGTTTGTTTAGCTGTTGCGCGCGAACGTCGCAACGTCATGAAAGGCGATTTGCTGTTCCCATGGAAACGTTGATTTACTATCGCACCCTGACAGAAGTTTGAACAAGACAACTGCCTGGTAGGGAATCAAGGCAAAAGAACAGCAAAATAGACTTGCAAGTCATGTCGGCAGCTGGAGTAAAAACAATTTCTGAGTCGCCAGTTGACAGTTTGGGAGATAGCGATCAATTCAGCATAAAGGTTAAGTCTTACTTTGAATTGAAAGCGTGTATGAAGTGGAAAATTTTATCAACCCGAACGGATAAAATCTCATCTGCTGCGCTCTGTTTTCTTTCATTCAGGGAGATGCGCTAATAGAGGGAAGCGAAAACGAAGAAGCTCCAGGGACGACGGAAAGTGTCGGCGGTTTTTTTATAAAACACGGGACTTTCATGGGAACCGAAAATGAGCTTGCAATCTCGCAAAGCTCTGACGTGGCTGCAAGTGATAGCGACTACGACACGGATCTTGAAACTGAAGGTAAGCATGAAGCTTAAGCTTATAATAAAGATTTTTGTGCGAGATGGTGCAAACTTTTGGTTGGGATCTTTCATAACAATAATTTTTTGGGTTTAACTGAAGCCTTAAGTCTAAACAGCCGGTGAATAAATAAAATTTTGTTTACTAGTGAAAGAGTGATAACTACATTTTGCTTATGTTTGAATTTTACTTCGCATACGTTCTTTCTTTTTAATTAGCCTAAAACAGTTTTTGAATTTATTACGATTGTCACCTCAGTTTGACGATCGCAAAAGAGTTTTGATTTGCATAAGTGGAAATTTTGAAGAGGCCATTGTCCGTATAAAAACATAAATGGCAGTCCAAACGTTGCAAAAGCGAATATTATGGCATAAAACAACAACAAAATTTGTAATTCCGCTATCGGCATAATTGTCGCTCGCGCAATAAGTTCAGCCAGAGGAGTCGGCCACTTTGAAGCTCCGCGAGCTTTTTTCCTTAATTAAAATTTCAATCCACAGATCCCTAGCAATGAGTTTCATTAAATAAATACATAGCTGCTAGTTAACTATATTTGCTACCTATCTTTCGTTTCGAATTTTAATAACCAAAATATAACTCAAATCGTTTCCATCCCACAATCAATTAACAATAACAGAATGGAAATCAGTTAAAATTTAAACGACCCTTTTACTTTGAGGAAGGTGTGAATATAAATTGATAGACCGGAAATGTCTTAGTTTACTTGCATATGTCTTTTTCTTTTAATTTAAAAGCAAAATTTTTAAAAGAGCTTTCAATATTTCTATTCACAGTTGTGATTCATTATCATACGAATTGTTGCTGGCCTTATTCGGTAGGAAACGAAATTACAACTGGGAAAAAGAAGAAAAAAAGTAGAAACGTTGTTTACACCTAGAGACAACGCTTTAGTCAGTTTTGTTAACTTCAAGTTCATGAATAAACTACCAAAGCAGCCCAAACGTTCTTAAGAAACTAATATCTTTATTCATTCGTGGGATCAGTTAAGACTTTTTCGAGCCTTCCCCAAGCATAATGGAGTTTAGAAATATATCAACTCTTAGCAGGCTTGCCCATAATAGGCTACTGTATCGTGATGCCGTATAAACAGTTTGCTGCTAGACTTAATAATTTACACTGCCAGAAATCTAAAATTCTTGCCTTATAGACTTTTGACTTAACCACTACTGTTAGTACCAAAGCTTCCGACTGCAAATTCGAGCTAAGCAATTTTAGGCTCAAACTAGCGTTCTTTCGATCCGAAATCGTGACGCCCTAAACATTTGATTGCAAGGTGTCAGTTATGTGATTAGTTTAAAAAAAAATCTTTTTTTCCACTAATTCACATGCCAAGTTATTACTGGACTGGGCTCGGTTGTTCGAAAGGTGGATAACGCTACCCACTAGATAAATCGCTATCCAGTGGATAAGTCTTCACAAAACAAGCCACGCTATCCGATGGATAGTGATTTGTCCGGTGGAAAGCGTTATCCACCTTCTGAACAACCCGAGCCTGAATATTGGACAGTTTGTGGTCGGACAATTTATTGAGCAAATTTCATTCAAAGTTGTAGTTTAAATCAACCATATCACATTCAAAGTTTTAGTCAACCAATCTCAAATTCAGAGCGATATTAAATAATTTACGCCTTCTTTATCAGTATTTTAATGCAAATTTCTCTTTCTTTCATAGCTTGGCTGCTCTTTTCTTGGAAATTTTAATTTTATGATTAATCGATCATAAGACTTCGTGTCCTAATCGAATTCGGTCTGTATGATTCGGTGTCTAATCGTACTCGTGATATACAAATCGTACCCCCGCTTTGTGGTCGTCCAATGTTGTCATCACTCGTATGATTGCAGACCGAATTGGTTTCCTCTCAGTCCCGGGATTAACCATTACCTATATATCTCTAGATTAAAAATAACGTCCGAGCTGAGTGTGTAGTATTTGGATAAAACTCTTCAACATTTCTATAATTATACAATGGCAGTTCCTTTAACCCCTAAGGGGTCTTCCTTTGACGAGGAAATCGTCTCAGTAGCGTATACAACGTAAAATCTATAAGTCACTCTTAGGGAGTAAATGGTTAACAAGTATAGCTGATATACAAATAAGATATGACTTATGATAACGACACACCCAGGACAAGATAACTAACTTTTCGTGTTTCAGAGCATTCAGAAACGTACGATATGACGGGAAGGAAGGTGTACCTGGCTGCCTGCAAATGCTTGGACATAACACCTGTGTCGTTCTTCTTAAAGAACATCCAAGAGAAGCATCTTGACCTCAAACACCGCCTCCTGGGGGCAAAAGGAGGAATGGCTCTTGCTTCTGCTTTGGAGGTGTGAGTTCTGACCAGAAAAAATGTCCTCGCCATTTCATTGTTTGCTTGTTCGTTCATGTGAAATAACGTTAGCTTGGCGGCGCAGAAGAATTTACCTCCTTGAATCCCTGAAAAATTGGGTGGGGCTTTGCGGTCCGCTTCCCAAAACCCTTACCCTATTTACAATATGGCCAAAATCTGCGATTTTCCCCAGCCTATAGATGGCCTAAAAAAGTAGCTTCTCTAAAAAATATACCCAGAATATAGTGCAAAAATCATACCCTATTTATGAACTACTTATGAACTATTTATGGCGGGCGAAATTGATATCCTATTTATGACCAAAACGGCTGAACACCCTAGCCTTTGGGGCCGCACATTCATATCTAACTTATATAAAGGAGTTCTGCCCCGGAAATTTACTCCCATTATTTATGGGCGAAGAATTAAACAAAGTTATTTCTTAGCTATAATTTGTTTCAAGACTGATTTATTAGATTCTTATCAGATTTTCATGAGAAGTTGGCTAAAAGGAATTTGCCACTCTGGTTTGGCCTTCTTATCCTTCATTAATCCTTAAATCAAGGGAATAGAGCAAAATTTAGTCTTCCTCGCTTTAGTCATTCGTTTGTGATTCAGGAATGCCACTACATGACCATAAATAGTCCCCAAACGTCATCAGTGAAGCATTGCAACTTTTTCTTCATTTAGCTCAACACGACATTAACCAGTTTAAACCTGCACGATAACTACTTAGAAGGAGAGGGTGGGTCGGCGATTGCTGTGATGCTGAAAGAAAACTGCTTCATCACAGAACTGGTACGTGGTCCGACATAAATGCTTTATAGCAGTTCTGAACATACACAAATACCCTGCAACTGATGCGACGTAAGGTTTAAGTTAAAGGTTTCGTTAAGTTAAAGTTAGTTTTCAGCAGGAGTGCACTGGTTTTCACAAACGCCAGTCAATTTTCTCGGTACCTGGCCACTAATGAAAATCCTACACTGTAATGTTGATAGGTTTCGAAAAGAACCTAGAATTCGTAATCTAAGGTCATTTTCGAGAAAAATTGTATATTTTTGTATAGTTTTCTCCGTGGTTAAGTCAGGTCGAAACCTAACCTAACATGTGTTTTTTTACTATTGCAGGATGTCTCTTCCAACAAGCTCGGTGCTCGAGGTTGTCAATGGATGTGTGACATGTTACAGAACAACGTCAACTTGCTTAAAATAGACTTGGCAGACAACGGCCTTACTGACAAGGATACTGTTTATCTACTTGATGCACTCAAGGTAGTCACAGTAATTTTTTGTGGACAATTCTCTCCAGGGGTGAAATATAAGGTGCAACGAGGTTTACCCTCTGTAAAATCACCAACCCGTGAGACAAGGCCAGACCACAACGCAGAAAACTACGTGCTATCCTTTTCGATAACTGAGTGTGCGGGTTAACGTCCCATGCTACACATATGACAATGAAGATGCATGCGACCCGCAAGACGCATCAGACGAGTCCTTCGGTTTATGGGCCTTATCCGAGAAGACTTGAGCGTCTATCCATCTCGTTGAACTGGTTGGAATGTAGTGTAAGGAACGGTCGTTGCCCGTATTTTTTGGGCAGAGAAAAACAAGCAAACAAACAAACAAACCGTTTGAACAAACAAACAAAAACAATGATACGGCAACAACAACTAAATGTAAGGCAATAAGGAAATTTAAGTCTTTATTCTCACGACCATCTTATTAGATAATAGAATTTAAACGCAGCTCAGAGACTGTTAATTAAACTGTTACTGCGTAAATAAGTGAGTAACTGACTGCATATCGTAATAGACACCCTTTTTGTCTTCACTTACGCGAAAGCTGGACCTTCTATCATAAGAAGAGTGATTGCAGTTCTCATGAGGGGAGGGGAGGGAAGGGGAGGGGAGAGGTGGATGGGAGATGAAGGGGGAAGGAGAGAGGGAGGGCGCTCTTAGACCCCAGTGCTAAGCGACAAGCTCGATTTTGTAAGATCGATAAAAGCATTTTATTTTATTACTTAAAGGGTAATAATAAGCTGGCATGGATGAATCTCAGCCACAACAAGTTCTCGGAGAAGTCTGGAGAAAATCTAGGACTTGGAATAAGTGAGTTACAGTTGATGCTGTTATACAAGTAAGACTGGATTATGAAAACAGTGCTAATAAAATCTCAGTGTGTCCTGGTTTCCACGAAGTTTGATTCTACGAGTACTAAAGGCCTGAAAATCACTCCAAGTGGTGACCAAAAACAATATACAACGTGAAGAGTACTAGAAAGAAGATAGGAAAGTAAAGAAACAAGCTAACAAACTAACTAAAAAAACTGTTATTTCTTTGAATTTATTGTATCATCAGCATTTGTTTAAAATGACATTTTCCCTTTTGAAGAAGTTGGTTAAAAGTGGATTGAGGTATACGCAGAAAGCGGAATTTGAGATAGGCTAGGTTTTCTTTTTC
>Ga0126337_10000629_pt1 | contig 18702 bp, 13 predicted proteins | sample DipCmetagenome_FD_92527 | JGI IMG/M metagenome (GOLD analysis project Ga0126337, IMG submission 92527) | Coral microbial communities from La Bocana,Puerto Morelos, Mexico - Diploria C A metagenome | ecosystem: Host-associated > Invertebrates > Cnidaria > Coral | place: La Bocana,Puerto Morelos...
GAAGAACTAATGTTTCCAAGAATACAAAGGTGTGCTACGCCAGATACGAAAAACCACAAAAAACCACCCTTTAGAAGTGGCCAAAAATGTGTGGAAACGTATTCCTCATCTAATGCAGCAGCATGAAACCCCGAGGAAAGGGTTCAACTAAATAAACTAGAACATTAACAATAGACTATTTACAAAAGCTGTTCAAACAACATGGTAGAGAAAAAAGAAAAGCAAGCGAAGACGAGGACTGACCGACCTAGAATGACCTAAATCTCCCGCCAAAAGCCTATATATACCTGAACATCCCAGAACAACCCGCGAACCTCTAAGTCATGCCGTCAGAATAGTAATTTCAGACTAATTCATTCATTCACACGTCAGAAATTACATTTCTCGGTATACAAACGACAATACAAGTGACTCGCAGATAGCTATGTTAAATAAAGGGTGAAAGTTTCTAAAGAAACTGTGGTGCCGCCTGGTGGCTCATGGACATTTTAAAGACGAGTACACCTTATACAAACGACAATACAAGTGACTCGCAGATAGCTATGTTAAATAAAGGGTGAAAGTTTCTAAAGAAACTGTGGTGCTGCGTCGGTGGGGGTAACAATGTAATTTGATTATATCAACTAAGCTGAAAATGCGATAGAAAGTACAGTGGCCAACACAATCAATGAGTGCGGCACATGATGGGAAGGTTGTATGTAATAACGTCGAATATACAACGGCTTTCTGTATTCTGATTGGCTGTATTCTTATAACATGGTATAACTATACTGTATTGGTAAGCCGCCTGGTGGCTCATGGACATTTTAAAGACGAGTACACCTTGTGAATGTTGAGAATCAGTTGCACAAATGTCTGATTTAAATAATGTTCCTCCAACGTTCCAGAAGAACTTTCCGGAAGTAGTTCTACAACAGCAGAGGCACGCTGTGTATCTGGTGTTCACATTTTAATGGCTACAAATGTGCAACTGAATACCATCGCGTGACAATTTCCGGTTTATTTTTACTTACGGTACAGAAACTATCATACCGCATGTCGTCACACAACATCCGCTTACAATAGCTGGTTTGCAGTGCCACGCCATCGAAAATAAAAATCGTAACCATTCAATAAATTAAGTCAAAAAACTGGGATATGAAAGATGATTGATATACAAACAACCTCGCCAAGATTTTAAATCTGTGCGGTAATTCATTCGCGCGTTATTCGGAAGAGTGTTCCACCCAAATTTATAGAGCTTTGTATGGAGACGCCATGTTGGTGCCCATGCAGATGGGCACCAACATGGCGGCCTTTAAGTGACAGAAACATTTGGCATTGAGTTCTGCCATCGAAACGAGATAATATTACTCTAGAGCTCCAAAACATCGAAATCAATTCTTCTTCTGGAGCAAGAACTGTTTAGTTAGCCAAAACTTGAACAATAACTCATCTTTTGCCCTGCTCGAGAGCGTTATCTGACTGCCATTTTAATGTAACGTAACGCACAAACTTACTCTATTACATAATGAGGACTCAGGAGCCCTGTCGGACTCAAACGTTGCAAAACGTCAGGTTATTAGAGTGTCTTACATCTGATAAAACTGGAACTTCACAAAGATTGACTTTTTTTTGTTTTGGAAAATGATGACGTCACATGAAAACCAAGAATAGTAGCGATGGTCACAGTTAAACAGAAAACGTATGTGACAATAAACAACGTGACATTCTCAACTGAAAGGAGCTCAGTCACGATATTTTGGGTTATTTTGGCCACATACAAAATTACCTTGAAATTGAAAAAAACCTGAAAATAATAGTTTACTAAGACAGCAAAACACCAAAGAGATAATACTAATCCATAAAGAAACAAGGATGGTTGAGGATGGAGAAGATTAAAACGAATTATAATCGACAAATTTAGGCTAAACTTTCAAGATGTGCAGACCGTGACGTAGGTCGTTGAAACAAGCAGCGTTTTTAAAACCTCCAACCTCCTTCCCAGCGCTTTCCCACCTCCAAGGGAAGAGCCCTGGGAACGAGGTTGTAAAACCTCACCTTTTTCTTTTTCTTAACTTTAGGTTTCATCGATAATGTCGCCGGTGAGGGTATTACAGCATCCGTCGTTTCCTAAATAGTAAAAATTGGGAAGTTAGGAACATAACTGTAAGAACAACAAAAGGCACACTTAATCAATCTTGATATAAATCTCACGAACCTGAGGCGGCGCTGGTAACTGAGTCCCAGTACTTTGTGGCACTGCTTCGAGCAAAGTCGCAGGAGGGGGACTTTCACTAGCCACGTCCAAATCGGAGTAGTCGACCACAGATCGTAAAAGTGACGTGGGTTTTGCTACTAACGTTGTTGGCATTTCATCCCCAGGAGGAGGGGGTGGTGCTTCTACTGGCTCTGGGGGTGGAGGTGGGGGAGCAGAGGATTCCACTGGAGGGAGGGGAGGGAGATCGTCTGTACCTGTGTTAAGTAATGAAATTGTTACACATGGCAAAGCTTATCGCAATCATGCAGAAATCGCGAAACCTCGTTGTAGCGAACAGATTTTGCAAGTCCCTTCGCCTTTCGTTATATTGAGGTTCCACTGTAGATGGGATTTATTTTAGAGCCGTCTTCTGCTACTAAAGGGTTCCGTTGAAAAGGGGCTCGTTTATAAAAGTAAATAAAGACCCTAACTACGGGAGGTTCGCCTAATCCTGGTTACATTGAACAACATAACACACACCTGGGGGAGGGGGAGGTGATTCTTCTTCTTCGTATGGAAACGAGGCAGTGAATGGCACAACTTCAGAGGCATCATCTGCTCCGGGAACAGGCGGATTGACAAACGACTCTAAATGAAACCAGTAAAACAGTGAATCACGACATATAAGGGAGAAAGAAATTACAATCTTTTATCACAAACTTACTAGAACCAACTCTGTTCTACCGCTATGCCAATTGTACAATCGCTACCAGATGTCTTCTAAACTAACTTTAATTGGAAAATTTACGCTTGTAGCAGTCCGCGGTGAAAAAAGAACGCCCCTTAGAGTTGCTGAAAGCATACCTTGTAGGTACCAGTGTTCTTTTTACTATAAAGATTTCATTTTCCAAACAAAGCAAGGTATACATAAGAGTCTAACGGTGGACGGGTTTTGAGTCTGATATAAACATATATCGAGTATTGAATCCGACCTTTCCCCTGGAAAAAATTTACACTGAGACCTTTGCATCGCTCGGTAGAGGGACTCTTCGCGCAGCAACACAAATCAGACTGGGCATAATTTGGTGAAAGTACATTTTGAATACTTGTATTCTTTTTCTTGTTACGATGAGCTTTTTCTCTTTTCTTTTAATTGCGAGGAATTCTAAATACGAGATGCAAAACAAAAAAAAGGCACCAGAAATAATTATTTACAGTGTTAAAGTTTTTTTGATGTCACATACAAACCAGTTATACCTGTTGTAACTGAAGAGGATACCACTGGCACGGTTGGCATGACAACTGACATCGCGGGCGCTTGAACCATCGGCACATAAGCTGAAGGAAACAGAATTGTATTCTCGTCACATGATAATGCTCAGAATTCAAAACAAATGAATTTTGTAGATTGAAAAAAAAACCTAAGCCTCATTGCCCAGGAGGTGCACCAGATAAATCGCCATTCGGAAACAAATTGCGCTATCCAATGGATAGTGATTTATCCCAGGAGCAACCAGGACCACATGAACTAGTTAGCTTTCCATCGCGTCCTTATTGCTTAATTCCACAGAAACCAAGACCTGCTCCAGATCGTGGGCCCTTTGGATACAATCACAAAATTTTCCTTTACCTGGCATTTGAAAGGCCATATATTAATCAAAAGATTTCTGAAAAATTAAAGAGGCCCTGAAATGCCTCCCACATGCACCCTAAAGACCGAACCATTTTTTTTAGTTAGTAACTCTTTTGCGTCATGAAATTACCATAACCTGCTTACCAATGATTGATGCCATTAGTGTCGCATCAAATATCAAAAAGATAGCGGTGGAATATCAAAAACGAAGAACTGACAAATGCCGGAAAACACCACTTCAAACGTAACATTTTTTTTACCTGGATAGCTCCACACTCCCAGACTTTGGCTGCTTGTCACAACAGCTGCCGATTTCTGGACGGGTGCCTCCACTGAGGGTGTGTCTTCTTGGACATCTGCTCCACTTTCATCTGATGGGTACTCCCACTGAGAATCGCCTGTCACCTTGTTCGTGTAGTAATATCGCTTGTGCGTCCTGTCAAAAGCAAACAGAGTGCAACAAAACAAGAGAATGAGAAGCTACACCAAGGAAACGCTTCTCCTAACATTAGAAATGGAGAGCACTGATAACGAGCCAAAGACTATCCATGAAAAGAATCTGCTTGCAAAGAGAAATTCATACATCTTTTTTCCGAAAAAAAGGGCAGCCAAATTTCTTGCATTTCTCGAAAGTAATTATTTTCTCGCAAGGATGACTTCTACACTCAATATCAATGCTCAAACCAAGTTCCTTGGTAAAAAAATCCTTGTACACTCTTTCTCTAGAGTCAAGAATCTGTTACCAAAGATCCACATAACTGTTTTAATTAAGAAAACTAAGGAGTTGAAGATGTTTGTTATACATACAGTTCCACTGACCTTACTCATGTCCTACTTTGTTTCTTGTCTTGCGATGCTGGTCTTGCTGTGGAGGTGGTGATCATCAGCGAGGTGGGTTCGAGTCCAGTATCCTGACGTGCCACAGGGTATCCAGTCCACAATACAAAGTGCACAACCACAGACTAGGGTAACAGACACACACACACACAGACAGACAGACACACACATAGCCACTCACAGATAAACAGATGCTACACTGTACGTGTACTCACAAGATTCTAATGACTTGGTCTCTACGATTGATTGAAGTCACAGGTTTTTGGCAGTGATATCATTTATTAACAGACCGGTCGATATGAGTACTTTAATGTTTTTTTTAACTGTGGTTGAGTTCATCTTTGTAGACTTTTGTAGAGTCATGATACACCTAAAGCCTCCTAAGGCAGGTTCCACAAGTGCATAAGCATAAGCCGAGATACCCAGACGCAGTAAGATGTTGATAATTACTGCCTTAGGAATTTCTCCAACAAAAGGTGCTAATTATCAGCATCTTACTGCGTCTGCATATGTTGTCTTATGCTTATGTACTAGTGCAAACCAACCATATAGGCCCTGCATTAAATGGCATTTTTCCTCCAGTGAGGATTTGTCAAGAATATACCAAGATGTCACTGTTTTAAAATCTGTCTGTCATCAGTGATTCAGTTTAAAAAGTTTTTTTGTCTCGAGTGATCAGAAGCCCTTGTAAAAAACAAAGGAAAGCTGCTGACAGAAATTTTTTTTTTAACTGTTGCCTTTAGCTATGAAGGGATAAAGGGATGAAAGACACAAGTGAAAGTTTGGGAGAACAACAACAACAACAACAGGTAATTTTTTTCTACAGCTTTTACGAAAATTTCTAAAACTCAGGAGAAACACTGAGAATATTTGTTCTATTTCTTTTAGAAAGCACTATCATCATGTGACCAGCTCTAGTACGTTCTGTGTTTTTTATAGAAGTACAGCTTTTAGCATGTGCTTTCTGACAGAGGTATTCTAAAGGGCTTGGGTCTATGTTACAGGTCAAAATTAAATTCCTTTAATAACCCTACTTATTCATTGATTATGAATAATTAGGGTTAGAAGACAAAGGAAATTGAGAATCCAACTAGGTTACAATTATTTTGACCTGAATTTAATTTTGACCTGTAACATCTACTTGTACATACTTTTCTTGAAACTCAACCAAGGAGAAACCAAAAGAATGCCGAACATTTTAACAACACACACACACAGACAAGACAACAATAATACTTGGAACAGAACATTGAAGAGAGAACAAACATCCATACACATAGGGATCACATCAATGAAGGATGGCTAGTTTCTGATATTTTCCCGAAATCTAACACTGACCAACTTCTTAAAAGATGATGGTGTACCCGAAGAAGCCATAACGAGACAACTTGATAATTATCACAGTCTATAGCTGTGCACAGTTCATTACGACTCCAAGCCTGTTGCTCAGTCCAAACAGGCAGGATACTCCCCCTGGCAAAACACAAGACTGATACAGTACCTGTCCCAGTGGCACGACCAGCCAGGGGGGGCTGCAGACTCCTCATACTGCTTGAGCTGCTTGTCGGCCTCACCGAGTTTGTCAATCAAGTGGCGGCTGTCCAGAGCTCCTTCACGCCAATCACTGATTCTTGTCTGGAGATGAAAATATACAAACATAACTTAGAATTGGGTTACTAAATGAAAACACACATGATTCACTGCAACTGATGCACTCATCAGGCAGATTTCAGATTTGGTGCAAAGTATTGACACAGTTTTCATAAATCCAGTCGTATATATGTTGTAGGTCAAAATGAAATTCATGTAAAAATACTTTCAACCTAATTTGATTCTGAATTTCCTTTATCTTCTAACCCAGATTATTCGTGAACCATGAATATTTATGGTCAAGAGACAAAGGAACTTTTCATTTTCCCTGCAACATATACATGATTGGACAAAGCTATTCCAGTTAAAGCTACTGAGTCCTCCTCACCTCCATTTCAATGAGCAGAATCTTCAAGTCAGACACACCATGTCGAGAGACTTCTAGGAAATCTAGCTTGTTGCTGAGCACTGACGTAAGATCCAAGATTTTCAGCTGTGAATTAAATACAAAGAGTACCCAAAATTTTCATTATCCACATTTACTCAATCAAGTTCAAAATAACAATTTATCATTGAATGTTCAAAGGTTCTTGTGACATCCAGTAAAATCAAGGGCAAGGTAAAACTACTCAACCGAAACCAATTATTTTTTTTGCTACTTTTTGGAAAATTTTGTCCTCTGATAATTTTGGAATACTTGCTTCACCATATACTTCCCTGGAATTTTTTTTAAAATGTTTTCTTCATGAACATACTTGTTAACCTTCATCTCGTTGTACAACAAAAAGTTATAAATCTTACTCTGTAGTCTTCCTCTTCTGTATTATACTTTTCCTTTTTTTCCTCTACAAGATGGCCAAGAACATAATTTGCATAATTATTATTAAATCTAATAACATACATGTATACGCATTGAATAGTTTGTCACCTTACAACTACTGTAACACAAACAAGATTCATGATCAGCCGGCAAAGCAAACACATCTGCAAAGTTGCTCTAAAGTTAGGCAAGTTGATGCCATTGTGTTCCAGCCTGAAGGTCTCTCTCAGTGTCGTTAATTTAAGTTAGAATTAAAGGTTTACCCATATGATAAATAACAGACAACCAACAGACTAACTATTAGTATTATTGAAAAAATAAACTAGATCTATAAGGCGGGACATTCTTAAGAATTCTTCAGCTTTCTTCAATAGAGTACAACTAAAGCATAAATTAAACAAGCCCAAATATCCCACAACATTTATTGTAGTATGAAACTGGTAAATGTACATTTAAGTATATATTTTAAGCTGAAGTTGTACACCACTCAAAAATTTCCTGGCCAAGCTGAATGCATGAAAGCCGAGACACATATTGCAACAATGCTTAAATTGCAACATGTTTATGTTACAGGTGAAAATTAAATTCACCGGGTCAAAATTATTTTAACCTATTTTGATTCTCAATTTTCTTTGTCTTCCAACCCTAATTATTCATAATCAATGAATAAGACCCTAATTATTCACAATCAATGATTAAGTAGGGTTAAGAGACAAAGGAATTTAATTTTGACCTGTAACATATACCCCATGAAACTATTGTGACAGTGCAATATTGCAATTAACAATTATAGCATTTTACATTGCTGCAATATACACTGTACCTCTGTGTAAAGGCACTCAAAATAATGCTATGAGCAGAGTCCCTTTAATAGTAACATCACAGTCTTTTCCTAATTCTTCAGTTGTTACCTGCAACAGAGTTTTCTTCTTTTCTCTCCTCTGTGCCAGCAGTTTTCAGATGCTCAAAGACTTCAGGTGGCAACAGAGGTTTCTCTTCCTTGTCTTCATCTTTCTGTTTGTCAGCTTCATCGTCAGACATCTCCATGCTCTCTTCCACCAAAATGTCCTGTTTTCCAGCTTTCTCATAGGTGTCTGATAATAACAAACCAATCAAGAATCCATAAACAACAGCTTTCATTTGCTGTGAAAATAAGCTGAATGGATATTTGTTCATGGACATTATCTGTTTCGTGAAGCAGACAGTTTTCCATGAGTGTGGCTCACAGAAAACTGGGAGCATAAGAGGAATTGCTACTGTCCAAGGACAGTATCTGAGCTTATTATCCAACACTGCTTCGTAGAGTACAAATAACGTGTGAATCGAGTACAAATATCACACGATATTTGTACTTGTCTCATTCCCCCGACCACGTGAACTATTAAAAACCTAGGCAAGTCAGAATTTTGGGGAAACGAAAACGTTGGATAATAAACCTCTTATTAGACATTTTAGTGTGTAGTATCACTGTAAATTTTTACTCATCATTTGTATTTTGACTCGTAAAATTATACAGTGATACTACACACTAAAATGTCTAATAAGATATATTTATTATCCAACTGCACTTTGTAGAGTATAAATAACGCCCAAAACGAGTACAAATATCATGCAATATTTGTACTCCAGAGGACCGGTTAGACAGGTTTTCTCGCAACACGCAAGCGCCTAATTGGATTAAAGTTACGAAAAAATTGGCCACATGGAGATTATCCCATTTATTATAGTTGAAAAATTTTTCTCAACACAAGCAGTTTTGAAAAGAAGTGAATATCACTTGGATCAACTGAACACAAGCTAAAATATTTGATAGATTATAAAGATTAACAATAGTTTAAAAGAAACTTGTATCAATAAGTTTTGTTCGATACCATGCAGGATTCTAATTTATGCCTTGATGTACCAGTAAACTCTCTATACAAAAATACAAAATAGACTCTAAATCTGTTAAAGAGAATTGCTATCCTGACCTTCCAGCAGCTGAGCAGCAAAGTCATCATCAGAATCCTCATCCACATCCACAAGTTTTGGTCTTTTTGCAGGGACTTCTTCTTCATTGTCAACAGATGTAGCCTTTTGTACGGTAGCTCTCTTTTCTCCTGGCATTTCAGTGTCACTGTCTCTATCTTCCCATGAATCAACAACTTGAAAGCTGGACTCCACATCATCATCACTATTATCTTTTGACGTTGGTTCGCTGATGTCCTTTTCTGAGGCATTTTCTAAAATTTTTTCTTCATTTTCCATTTCTATGTAAAAAGGATAAAGAGGTTAGTTAACATATGAAGGAATCAACACATTGGCAATTGAGCTTTCAAAAATTTTAAAGGACACTTAGTAAAGAGGGAACATTTTAAAGATTTCAGGTTTGAAGCTTCCCCGATCTGAAAGTTGTATTTTAAACAAACCAATTACTAGACATAATTTCAATTTTAACTGAGACAGTACACGTAGATTCTCCTTCAGGGTAAGCAGCCTTTCTCTCTCATTTGCCCAAAGAGCAAGGGATCAGGCAAGATGTCTGCCAACTAAATCATTTAAAGAGCAAACTAAGACTTGCCCAGGCCAAGCAACATTTTAGACCTGCTTGTCCCGAGTCCTGCTTTATAGCAAAATTACATTCAGTTTTTCAGATTCATATATAAATTACTTATGTACATTAACACAACACCACAAGCTAGAGGCTTTAAAAATGTGTCATGTTTAAATAAAGGTGGTTGTTCTTGTTGTAACTGTTATCGTCATCGCCATGGTGAAGTTCTTATTTTGAGAGAAAGGCATGAATGTACAAAATATTATGTACTGTGTTTAACTGTTTAAACATGAAGACAACACTGAAATCATCATCAGGTTTAAAATGAATAAAATATAAATTGCCTCACAGGATTTTCAGAGTGTTATCTTCATGTTAATAAAGATAATGTTCAATATTTGACCTACAACATAACTATTCATAATATTCTACAACTTACTGCAAAGAATAAAAAAAGTTACTGCATGTGCTAGGATTGCCAGAAACAGTCGGAGCTAAACATTTTCCATTTAACGAGGCACTAGAAAAAGAGACCCATTTCATTCCCAGGGTCAACTCTGGCAGACCTTATGTCTTGACAAAAATTATTCTATTGTGCATGACGTTTCACACACAAGTTACTGCCAGGGTTGTAACATTGTAAAAAAGAATCGATTGCTTTTCTTTTCCAGTTTTGACCACAGTCAATATTGTAAATCACACAGTCACTTAATAAACTACCACACAAACTGCAGCTATTTGAATTTCTAAATCACCTTTTGCCTCCTCATAGTCAGCTTTATCTTCTAGATCACCTTGGTCACATTTCTCCTCACCATCAAGACCAGATGGTTGTTCATCGTCTGCAGTTTGGGTATCAGGAGCAGCTGATAAAACTTGTTCAGGAGGATGCCACTGCACTTCATTTGTTTCCATATTCCAGTAGTAATAACAGTTTGTAGCTTCATCAAGGCACGCCTGCCATGGATACATGCCACCTGTATAATGAAGGTCAGTAAAATAATATGTTACACAAAATGACTCTGAACTCATGAACAAGTCAGCTGCTTGTCAGTGTTGAAAGGCTGATTGACAGTAGGCTGACGGTTGAGTTTAGTTGGCCAACACATTAGTAACACATTAGTAACTGTGGGATGCCTCGTATTGCCCGATCCGATGATCAATATGTTGTGATTCAAATCCTTGCCTTCTCACCAACTTTCCAGACAGCATATTGAGTCAAAAACCCCACAGTGTGGGCTGCACAATTTAGCAAATTGATAGAAAGCTTCTGACAATTTCGGGAAACATGTGTCTATACACTCATGGATTTCTTCTTTGGCAAATTGCATTTAAAACGTATCTGAAATCCTCAGATAAAGACCTAATAGCTTCATTGCCAATCTAAATACCTCTATTTGTTGAAGCCAACAAAAAATCAAGCCGCTTCATTAAGAAGCTGAGCCACAACCAGAAGCCAGCGTGTAGCTAAATGCCTGAATGAGATAACATGTCTGTAAAAGGATACCATTCATGAAAAAAGAGTACAAATAAATCTGACTGTATTATATAACAAAAAAATTGGGGACCGCATAGGGATCCAGAAAGCTCAGAGTTAGGATTCAATAAAAGTTAAAAAGTCTAATGAGGAAAAGGTGTTTGGGACATGACAAAAGTCAAATAAGGGTGATTCCCTCAAGAGCATCTTTCTTTGAAACTTTTATGCAACTGAAATGTGCACATCAAATTAGCAAAAAAACCTTAAGTTTCACACAGGACTCAATATGAAATATCTGTGTAGTGACAAATTCAACAAGATTAGTTAGAGTCACTGACACTAGACAAGACTTGTTACAAGTACCTTCATTTCCCTTGTAATCAGCATCCACACAAGTCTCGGAACCTTCTGCAACAGACATCACTGGGCGTTCATCGTCTGTGGTAGAGCTGACAGCATCTTCTGGTTGTCTGTTCACCATTCCATCATCCACAGTGCTAGTGGTGTCTGCATCCATAGATTCTATTTCCTAAAGGAACATTCATGATTTTTAACTTGAATCATATCTTTAAACCCATGGGAACCCATCTAAAAGTGACTGAGGTGCTCATTGAAAATTTTGAAAAGAACCTCTAACTGTTTTGTGGGCATGGCTCAATTTATTTTTCACCCCTTAGAGGTACCAGTTGTACCAGTTGTAAAACAACACATTATCTCCAGTCATATTATTTTTGGCTCAATATCCTAAAATGCACAACAGTGAAAGCTCATGTTGTGAACCACTTTTTTATCCGCTTTTTTTACAATGAGAACCCTTGTCATTTTTATATGGAAGTCCCCCCCCCCCCATGTGCTATAACAAGAACAGGACAATAATAAGACAACTTGGCCTTGCTGCGTAACTATCAATTTTTGTTGATCATCAGTGATCATTGAATAGGCTAAAACAATAACAAGAATTAATGTTGAACATCTTAAAAACGTTCTTGGGTGACAAGTCTTACTTTAAAAAAGTCTGCCAATTTGGCATCAATTTCAGCATGCTGTCCAGTTGATGATGTGCTAGGAATAACAGACTCCTCTTCATTGTTTACTGTACCACTTTGATCATTATTGTTTAGGTTCCCTTCATCATCTGCAAGAAATATTATATTACATTGTATTAAAGAATATTATTGGCCCTTCTTACCTCATGCCTTCATTATTATCTAAAAGCACCTAGCAGTATAATTACTAGTTCTATCAAGACAATAACTAAAACCAGAGTAAATATTGTTGTGAAAAATGCTGTTGGGTATTTCAATCCTGGCTGAATCAAAATTTTCCAAAAGTCACATAGGGCTTTTTCCATGCACCTCTTCAATTAGACCAGGATTGTATTCTTGACTCATTACTAAAAAGAATTACAAATTTATTTTAATTCAATTCATCATGTCTCTTACCTTCATCATCACTGTGGTCAGCATATGATCCGAGTAAACCAATACCTATAGGATGATATTCAGTGATGGAGCAGTGGATAAGACATCACAACCATGGCTAAACTGTCACCTTACTAAGTGATTTTTCCAGAGGGTCTTGAAATTATTTTATTTACAAGAGCTACACTAATACACTACTGTAAAACAACACATATGACCAAATCAGTGACATGCACCTTTGAATAAGTCAAACACACAAATCAAATAAACTGGAATATCCCATGGTGTAACAAATCTTTTTATATTTGTACCTCCTGTTGGTATATTTAATTATGGTTGATTACTTATAACTGACTACACTGTACAATGATTACCTGTAATGCTGTTAGGATTGATTGTCCTTGTTGAACCACTTGACACAGGAGCTGGGTTTTAAAACAAACAATATATAAAATCTAAGAGATGAGTTTCTTAAGGAACATAACACTGCTAATAAGAGGAAAAGGTCCAAATGTGGCTCAATAAATTTTAACCTAAATAACACTCAAGCAAATTTCTGTAATGGTCACATGCATTGGGTTACTACGTCATATTGTTTGTGCATGAAGTCTAACAGTGTCCTTTCATATTTAAGTTTCTTGTATAGATGGTAGTTTGTGATATGCGTTAATGACTGCTCCTACTAATCTTTACTCTACTTTGACAAGTATTTGGGTTGGTAGGTATCTCCACTAATTCCATCAATGTCTGGTGGTCACTGCTCTTAGAGTCGCCATGGATAACCCCATAGCACATAGATGTAAGTCACATCTCTGTCATTGGTCATAATGAAGAAATTCTATTATGGAAATATCTGAAACATAGATACAGTCATTACATACACACATACTATTACTGGTTGTTTATATTAGAATTACAAAATATGCAAGCCGACATACCCTCCCCGACTTCTCTTCTTGATACTCGGTCTATTTGGAGAACAGTTCGTCTTCGGGAAGCTTGGGTCACAAGCTGTTTATCTTTGGCTCGCCGACCCATAACTTGGACCTTTTAGAGCTTCATTCTGTAATAAACATGAAGTAAGTTGAAATTTTTTCGAGCTAATTTCGAAAAATTTGTCACATGTGACTATTGAAGCTCATTCTGGTTGGTTCATGCAAAAATTGAATACAGCTGCTCTCATACATTAACATCCAGAGAATAAGGGCCCTGGAGGCACCGGGCAAATTAGCCGCTATAGGAGCCAGACATAGATTACAATAGACTGTTATCACTTAAGAACTAAAACAGAAGTAAATGCTTGAAAATCTGATACATTTTAAGACGTACAAGAAATCTACATAAAAAAATGCAATAAGATATATACTCTAAAGTATTTCAGAATAAAATTATCTACAAAATAAGAAAACCACCTTTTAAAACGGCAAACTGAAGCCCATTTTAAATGAACTCACCTTTCACATTGGGGAAAAACGCGTGAAATATCTCGCAAAAGGAGAAGGAAACATGGTCGACACAACAGGCTCACAATGTCAGTCAGCGGTAAAATAATCAATTAAGCTCTAGTGTCCAACTCCCCTCATGTTAGGTGCGGGCAGTGCGGGTAATGGCGGCGGTCGCATTCCTTTTTCGGACAGGTAAAACGGTTTTTTCCCGCTGATAAATTTCCGTTTTAGCCATTGTACATCTGTATGTTACTAATATCTTAACGGAAAAGAATTATGACGATTTTGTAACTTTTTGCGGAAGCTTTTACAAAGGAATTTGAGTCTTGAGCTTCCCTGGTAACTGGATTCAATGTTTACGTTTGTTTACACTGACTTCCTGGCTTTCTTGCATGGACGATTAATCGGAATAGGTAAACCGCGGAGAAAGCATTTCAGGAATGGAACCTTGTTCGAAGGTTTCCGTCACTCAGTTTGTCATTTCCACAATATCTAGACCGTGCGTGCTGCGATAACGTTTCGTTCAATTCTGCGATAATGTAATTAAGATTAATTAGCTCATGTTGACTTTGTTTGACTCTTTGAACTGTGATTATCAAAATCGCAGCTCTTAATGCTTCAAGAATGGTCAAATTTACGTTTTATCCAGTTTGTCATTGTTAACGAATATTGAAGTTAATTTGAAGTTGACGCCGCGCCGGCTTACTGCCATTGCTAGTGATTGTAGGTAAATGTAACAATGTGTTATAAAATATGTGTTTGTAATAACTAAGGTTCCTGGAATAGAGATACAAAGAACAACAGAAAATGATGGGATTGCACAACACTCATGAAAGTTTTATAATTCTCTAGTTTCATCGTTCTCATTTTCAGTTCTCATGCGATCCACAAAGACTCAAAGCCTGCCCAAGGTGTCACCTAGAAAGTCACCTGTCCGAAAATCCTCAAGCAACGGATCATTACGAACAGTCAGCCCTCTGAAACATCCTACCAAGCAAAGGGCCAACTCCTCAGCGGGGAATAAGTCTGACAGTGGTTTAGTTTCGTCCTTTAGAAAGCTCTCTATAACTCCAAACCCTCCTTTACCATCACGGTCTAAAAGCACATCTCCCAGGAAGTCAAAATCCAGCCATGTTCGAGCATTGAGCTCTTATGCTATAAATTCAGTAGAGGACATTGTAAACCTCATAAAGGAAGACAAATGCAAGAATATTATTGTCATGGCTGGTGCTGGAATCAGCACTCCTAGTGGCATACCAGACTTCAGGTAAATAATATACAAGCTCTGATTAGATAGCCTGTGCTATTATATTAAGCAGTCTCAACAGTTGGAATTCAATGTATGGTTAAGTTTGTCTGCAACATACACTCCCTGGGGGGTACTCCCTTACATGGGCTATATAGGTATGTGCGGCCCCAAAGGGTATGGTTTTTCAGCCGTTTTGGTCATAAATTGGGTATCAATTTTAGCCATTTTGCCACCATTTTGGTCATAAATAGGGTATCGATTTTTGTACGGTTTCGTTTTTTTTTAGAAGAAGCTACTTCTTCATCATGCCCTCCTTCTCCCATCCGCGCTTTGCCTTCCTCTAACCCGTTTAACGCCTGCTACGCGGGCTAAATAAAGACAGAAACGAAAGCCCTTCACAATTTTATGTTTACGGCAACTGTGTACTGAGGTCATAAATAGGGTATCAAATTTTTGGTCAGTAAATAAACAAGGTAGGAAAAATCACAGATTTTGGTCATAAATAGGGGAAGGGTTTTGGGAAGCAGGCCGCACACCCCTACCCAATTTTTCTAGGAGTACCCTCCCCTCCGGGAATACACTATGGTTAGAGTGGTAAGTGTGGTGTCCTTCTAGTGGACGGGCTAACAGTCATTTTGATACAAATTTGTTTTGATACGAATCAAAGTCAATTTGATACATATCTGATGTCCATTTGACATGAAATGAAGTCAGCTGGGACTGGGCATTTGTGTACCCCAGGTGATCCCAGGGCATTTCAAAGATGTGTTTTCGAAAGTGCCATGGAGGAATTCAACGGCAAAGATGAGGTGTTTGGGTGCTGATGATCCTTGGGGCAGGGAATTTGCCCTCTTCCTTTGTCCCCATCCCAGGGCTCTTAGACAGCTTATGTGTCCTTACCTCAGGGAATTTGCTCATTTTTTTTTAAAAAACTCCAAATGCCCAGAGGTTAGCCCAGGGAATGGGCACTGCTGGAATTGACTGATGCATTAGGACTAACTTCATTGTGAAATCCACCATGTGTATCATCAGAAAACTGACTTGACATGACAGGTCTGGTAACACATCTTAATTGTCAAAAGGTGGACGTCAAGAAGTAAATTGTCAACAGACCAACACTATATCCATATAACACAGAAAACAGCTGTTTACTTGCAATTTTAAAGCCAACCTCAGCATTTAATTCTCCCCATTTTGCATTCAGGACACCAGGAACTGGACTTTATGACAACCTACAACAGTACAAAATCCCAGAACCAACAGCTATCTTTGACTTGGACTTCTTTTGGTATGATCCAAGACCATTTTTCTGCCTGGCAAAGAGCTTGTATCCAGGAAATTACCAACCAAACTATGTGCACTATTTTGTAAAGCTTCTGCATGACAAAGGACTGCTGTTGAGAATGTACACACAAAATATTGATGGACTGGAAAGATGTAAGCTTGCTAAATTTCAACAGTTAGCTTTCTTTGGTGTCTCTATTATCATATTTTATGATAAGATTTTGTGTTTTAAAATAAAGATTGATTGATTGATTGATTGATTGATAAAACCAAGAAAACCTATATAGCTGAGTAATGACCAATCTTATATTAATTTTAATTTAATGTAATTTTAAATTTTAATTTTATTACTCCGGCTGGAGGCCAGGAGTTATAAAATGGGCTCAATTTCTTTGTCGACACAAATCTGCATTCTTGCGCAATCTTGTGACGTAATCCCAGAGGTCTTTGCTGGCGAGCTTTTCCATGTGAAGGGCTTGTGTCACTGAACTGCATCATCGTTCAAACTAAAATGGCCGGAGTGAACGCACAACATGCATCTTGTTAAATTTTAATTTTAAATTTTTATTTTAAATTTTAATTTTATTAATATTAGTACTGAAAATGAATATACGAAAGATCATATGTTTGAATTGACGATCTTTCATATATTCATTTGCATTACTCGCCTTCTATGGCTATATTACAATCTCACAATGTGATCAGCTCCCAAATGGCTTGATAGCTTAGTCAGTAGAGCACTGCACCAGTATCGCAGCTCTAGGTCATGGGTTCGAATCCCATTCAGGCCTGAATTTTTTTCAGGCATTAATTCCACAACTGCTTTAGTTGTGTGCATAACTGCAATGATCAATCATGTCTTCTTTTATTAGTACCGTTAGTAATAGTATATCTTTATTGAAACCATTTGATGAGCAGGTTCAAGGATGTCAATGGAATGTTTTTATTCAATTAGTGGCTGAGGTCCCTGCAGGAAAGCTCGTGGAGGCTCATGGGACATTTTCAACAGCTTCATGTACAAGATGTCAGAAGAGCTATGATGGAGAACAGATAAAGGTATGATTTGTACAGAAAATAAGCACACATTAGCTACAAAAATTATTTGAATATGGTGTCAGTCTTTTAGCTTGGGTTTTCTGCAGTTACTCCTCATTAATATTGTTCATTTGAACAGGCCCTATAGTGCATTTTTCAAATCCTTGTGTAATTGTTGTTGTAGCTGTTGATTATTGCGTTGGTACTGATTTATAGGCACAATAATCTCCTTTGAATGTTGGAGGAACACTTAAATAACTCTCTTTTTCATTTGAAAGTGTATTTACATTCTACTTAGTGGTTAAGCCTCGTCTTTAGACCCACATGGAAACATTGTTATTAAAAATTGTTTAGGGGTTAACAGTGTTCCAGATAAGGGATGGGTCTCAGGTCAAAAACCTGACAAGGTCAGCTACATGACCTGGCAAATTAATAAAAAATTCATATTGATTTGGTGAGGACAGTGGGAATTGACCTGTTGGAGTTCCTTATTGACACAATGCATTGAAAAATTATCTTGAGCCTGGGTTAGAGCGTTGCACCCTAACTTTTTGCCCGTCATCTGACTCAGTGATTATGCAATGAATGCTCTTGTGAATAGTTTTGTCATGTTGTTATGTCATTTACGTACAAAAGTACAAAGAACTGGAATCTTTTTTTATGCACAGCAAACAATCATGGACGGTGACATTCCAAAATGCTCCAGCCCAAGATGCACAGTGAGTAACAATGTTATTAACTGGAAATTGAATAAAATTCAGTAATAATTCATCAGGTTAAAACAAAGGAAATCATGTCCATGACTGTGTTTGGATATCTGATCTTAGATATAGAGATTATTCCATGGAAAATGCACGCGTACGATTTTTATTCACGAGTTGAGTAGTATCAGAAAACGAACGAGTGAGCGCAGTGAACGAGTGAGTTTTCTGATACAACTCAACGAGTGAATAAAATCGTACAAAGCATTTTCCATGGTGTAATTTGTTTATTTTATAGATACTGAGATTACTGAAAAGCCGATTTTTGTCAATCTTACGCGCGTGTTTAGGGAACCCATTCAACTGCAATGTATCGGAGTAAAACTAAACTAACTAAAACATCAGTTTCTCTTTCAAAATTAAATATTTAATGAAGTAATACGGGAAATAAAACGTCAGTTTATACTTTCATAACTTTTATAAACATTTTTCAGTTGA
>Ga0126337_10000630_pt1 | contig 18701 bp, 8 predicted proteins | sample DipCmetagenome_FD_92527 | JGI IMG/M metagenome (GOLD analysis project Ga0126337, IMG submission 92527) | Coral microbial communities from La Bocana,Puerto Morelos, Mexico - Diploria C A metagenome | ecosystem: Host-associated > Invertebrates > Cnidaria > Coral | place: La Bocana,Puerto Morelos...
AAAAAAAAAAAAAAAAAAAAAAAAAAAAACAAACTCGTCCCAATTTCTAACGCGGATTGCTTCGCATCCGCGTAACAAGTTTCAATCAAACCTGTTCTGGCCTGACGATTATTTCTCGTAAATGCAAATTTGATCCGATAAGTTGAAACTGAATTAAGCGCTCAAAACACAATAGCTATGGTATCTATCCGCATTGTTGTAAGTCATAAACGCTTGCTTAATTATTTTGAAATATTGCGAGTACGTTTAGTGAATTAAATGATCAATTCTGAGTTATAATCATCGCCATCTGCAATATATTGAGTTAGTGGCCACTCCGTTGCTTTCGATGGGAATACCTCTGCACAATAGCGTATTTAATCTCAAGCTTGGATCATTTTGGCGACCAAATGTTATTGATATATCTTTTTTTCCCCTTGTTCCTGGCCAGAAATAAATACAAGCAGAAGAATTTAAAGATTAAGCGCCTCTTCGAAGTACATCCGTTTTCTTGTTTTCAGCAAATAAGTTTAAATGAGATGCACACATTCAAATAATAATAACACTAACCTTGCTAAATGTTTCTCGAGGCACTGCCGACAAAATCTGTGACCACATCTCGTCAGAACTGGCTCTCGCAACGGCAGTTGACAAATTAAACATTGCAAGTCATCGTCAACTGGATCCGTAAAGTGTTCTTCGTAGCCAAAAGGCAATTTAATGCTTTCGGTTTCCAGCATTTTGGATCTAAATAACCTGAAATCTACGGTCTGGTCTACCGTGGCAGCAAACGAACTACTATTCTTAGAAATATTAATATGCTAAAACTTATTTGATTCTCGGAAAACTGCGAGCCCCTGTATCCCGTAAATCATGGACCGGATGGCGGATGGCGGATGGCGGATGACGGATGACAGACGGCGGATGATAAAGTGGGGATGATGTAATGCGGATGGAAAAATGAGGATGACAAAATGTGGATTGGAAAATTGAGAATGACAATATGGGGATGATGAAATCCTTATGACGGGAAATTAATTTACGATGTTTTCTTACAATTTCACTTGTGAATCACCGAGGCCATCTTATAGAAATTAGCCCGAGAGAAGTCCAATATTTGTTGTTTTTTTTTTATTTTTTTTTCCTGAAGCATCTCAGTGGTCCGGAATCCTAAAAACTTGAATCTGATTGGCTAATTTCGCGCGCTCCAGCGGTCCGGATTTCCCCATCTGGACCCCGCGTACGGACCGCTCCGAGTTTTCCAACATTGCGGCTGTTCGGAACACCTTTTTGTTAAACTAAAAATATCCATGAAATGTAAATCCTTCATTGCTCATTTCTAAAATCAGCGAAAGCTGAATCTCTTGTTTTAAATACCACGAAAACGTCAAGCGCATGCGCACGGTGTGAAACTGCTTCAGTAATTTTCCAGAGGAAAAAAAAAAAAAAACGTTATTTCCCGGCCTAGGTCGAACCGTATTGGGAAAAACTGTGCCCTCGGTCTTGAGCACGGTCTTCCACGTGCGGCCTCGGGCCGTACTCAAGACCTCGGGCACAGTTTTTTCCAATACGGACGTCCCGACCGGCAAATAACATATATTTATTCAATCAAAAAAAAAAAAACAACAACAACAACAACAACAAACAAACAAATGCAAACGGCCGAATAAACGAAAAGGAGAACAAAAGCCTCGAATAATGACAAACTAGATTTTCCTTTCCGCAGAAAACAAACATTGGCAAATTAAATGCTACTACAGCAACCGATCGCGCCCCAGTGCATCCTAGTTAAAAAAACGTTTGCAAAGCACGACCGGTGACCCTAGCACAAGTGGAAGAGCTCGGAAAATAGAGTTTATATAGCGGCGATTCCTTGAACAATGTTATCCATGTTTGGGTGATCGAATATATATCGAACGGGTACAGACCATCTTATAGCTTTTGCTTCCCGTTTTGCTATGAAACAGATTTCATGCAAAAAATATATAGCGACAGATATCGGATTCTATAGATATGAAAGAGCTAAAAATAGCACGGTACTTTCTTCCCGCAGAACCCCGTGAAAGTCCGTTGGAAATTTCAGAGACAAAATTTAATGAAAATTAAAATTATCGGAAATATCCTTTGCTTCGTGTTTCAGCCTACAAAAGGTCAGAACTTCCTATAATTGACATTTTATGGAATTTATTTCTTTCCTCATACAACGTAACCTGAATAGTTTTTCAGTACCACCTGAAGATGGCCGCAATTTACTGAAAAAATCGGACTAAAATATTATTTAGAAATCTGTCCCAGAGCTGTTAAGGTGCATATCAATTCCTAATTGAGCATAGATATTCCGAAACACAGTTTTTCGTGTACGTTTAACGGTTTTGCCAGATCAAAACTAAATAATTTGCTATTTTGCTATATCAAAGACGGCGTACGTCAATAAAATGACAAAAATAATCTAAAAGGTAAAGGTTTTAATCGTAAACCATATCATAACTCTTTGTGTGGACAATAGCTTATTCTATTCTGTGGGTATTTTCACCGTCACCCATCAGAGGAAGCGAATGATGATAGAATTGTGTTGACGGATATTCCACTTCTCCCTAACTAAAAATATTGAAAAACGACTGTCGCCATGAGAAAATCAACATCGTAGTTAATTTCCTCTCATCAGGATTTTATTATCCGCACATTTCCATTCGCATTTCTCCATAACGGCATTCTTCCGTCGGCATTTTATCTTCCGCATTTGAATCATCCTCATTTTATCATCGGCATATTATCATCGGTATTTTATCATCCGCATTTTATCGTTCGCCATCCGCCATCCGCCATCCGCCATCCGCCATCCGCCATCCGCCATCCGCCATCCGCCATCCGCCGTCCGGTCCTCCATTTAGAAAGACCTGAAAGAAGTGGCATACAATTGCTCGAAGCGAGACTTTTTAACTCCATAGCTTCCTTCCTGAGCTTCCAACGTGCATCGCAACCCGATGATGCACAACTGAAGAAGCATGAACCACTTTTTTTGCATCACTTTCAATAGAAATGTCGAAACATAGTTAGTAGAGGGGAACCGTGATGGTCTAACTATCATGATGGTCGAAACAAAGTTTAATTTGTCGACGCCTTAATCCTACATCATTGGATTATGACGTATCAGCTGTGTATACTGAGTTTAGAGGGGCTTTGCTTGCATCTTATAACTAAAACTCAGCTTTAAAAACACTTTCTTTCTTTCGATTCAGACATCAAATGCGTCATTTATAATTTAAAGTGATGTTTCGGCTGGTCACTTTTTTTTGTCTATCCTGGCGTGTTTATTCAAGCAAGGATCGTTGTTTTAACATGCTAATAAAGTGCCTTTTTGGTTATACGCGGTACATTATTGTATTAAAAGTTCTGCATGACTTAAAAGCACACACTCAATCAAAGATAAATGCGACCTTGTTTTAAAAGAATTAGCAGAGAGCTAAAAGAGTTTCATTGAAGCTATTTCTGGCCTGCCGATTAATCTTGTAAATACAAATTTGATCAGATATGTTGACACTAAGCGCTCAAAACACAAAAACTAAGCTTTCTATCCTCAGTTTTCTCAGTCATAAACGCTTGTTTAATTATTTTGAAATATTGCGAGATGTTTCATGGAATTAAAATGTTAGTTTGAATTTATAATCAACGCCATTTTCTATACATTGACCGACAGTCGACCTAAAGAAACCAAGGTACCCAGCGTAAACATGTGATCTGTACAGCTCTTCTGGATCGCTTGGCAGTTAATTGTTAATCGACATGATATGATAGTTTGAATTGGATGGGTTCCTTTGATTCCTTTAACTTTGTGCAAAATATAGGACTGCCGGTCATTTAGTGATTTGAAATTAAACCGTGACCGGCAGTCGACCTAAAAATTTCTAAGTGTCACAAACCATGATCTCGCTCTCTTAGCCGAGCGTCAACCACGCGATAGACCTGCTATTGGACTCCAAACTTTCATATGTCGGGTCCCTTCGATTCCTTAAAATATGAGAAAAATATCAGACTGCCGGTCATTCAGTGGTTTTAAAACCTTGACCGGCTGCCGGTCATTTAGACACAGCGAATAATTTAACCTGTTCGAGCGACTTTATTAAGTGACGTGTGGCTCAAACCTACACGCGCGGACCTACGAAACCGGGCAGCTCTTCTATATTCATATTCATCCGCAGCTTTATTTGGCGATAAAAATTATAAAAAAATTCCAAACTAAAAGAGATTAATTTCTATTGCAAATGAGAAGGTCAGGAGCAAGTAAATGATGAGCAGAAAATATATTTTTTTTGGAAACAATTCGGAGCTACACGCAGTAAAGCGCGATACCGAGTATTTACCAGAGATTTTCCTAATTCTAAATTTAAAGATTACAGTATTGTCTACCAGAATTATGGGTTTTAGCAAATAAGCCATGGTAAAAAGGAAGCTTCCAATGAGAGTACTGGAAAGCGGCTGCAATAGGGTCAACCTTGTTTATGCACGTAGCGCATTTTCTAAAGAACAAGACCAGCACCATTAAGATTAGCCTGCAAACGCAGACCTATTTCCGGCTGTCGCTTGTGCAGCTATTAAGATACGATGTCCTTTTACAAAGCTGTCTTGTATGATAGGTTTTCTCACTCAGTTACGCAATGAATTCGGCCGTGTACGTAAGTGATGGAAAAAAAAAAACAAAAAACAAAAAACAGAGGTCTCGAACTCCCCACACAGCAGATATTATTCCGTTCTATTCCTTTAATCAATCGAGTGATACTAAAAATATCTGTAAATATGGATTATTAGTATGCAAATTTTATGCTCTCGATTTTTCGCGCCGTTTTGATATGGCGGTTCCATGCGAAATCTATTTACGAAGAGTTCCGGTTGAGAGGTTGCAAAGCGGTTACAAGGTTTTGTAATATAATGTGAAAGCCACACGATAACAATGGTTCTCGGAAGGTAAGGCGATCGAAGCGTAGTTTCGTTTCTGATTGAAAGAGAGCCATTAACTTTGTCAGAGTCTTTTTGTCGTCTGATCTCGCATATGATTGGTGGCCACACAATTGGCATATGAAAGACTCTGGGACTAAGGTTAACATTTACAGAGCCCATACACAGATATCATGGCATCGGCTTATTTTATTCGAAGGTAATCGTATTTCTGGCTTAGTTTTCGAGTTTAGAGCTAAATAGATATCTTTGGATGTCAGATTTGCCGTATTTAACATTAGGTACGCATATATGCGTAATTATCAAATGTCAAAGGCGTTCTCTGTCAATTTGATCACTGCATACTGTATTCTACATTGATTCTTTTTTGGCCATATTTGCTGGATATCACAAAAAATATATATTCAAATATAAGGCATAGCTTTCTATTTAATTGGACATAACCGTTGAAAAAAGAAAGTATATGGTCATGTTCTTGGTCCCTTAAGCAAAGTGTCAGTTTCATTTTTTAGTAAATTAATTCATTAACTTGTTTCAGCCCCATTAGGTGGAGAAATTGCCAACATTACAAGTAACATTTATGTATTAACTTTTCCTCGCAATCCTTTATCACTTTGAAATAAGTCTTATTGCTATCAACATTTTGTAAAAGTTCGCTCTAATTATTAAAATTAATAAAATTTTACAAAAAAAAAAATATATAGGTAGCTTTCTGAAGATAATGCAAACTTTAAAAGCTTCTTTCATGCTCTTTCATTAGAAGTATAGCTTTCCATATGGGTGAAAACATATGTTGAGATGATAAATGGCAATGAATAGTTCGCCATTAAAATTTAAAAAAATTGGACCTTAAAGTATCAACTAACGCCTCTCCAAGTTCAAATCACGATAAAACTAAAGGTGAAGTCTATATTCAAACAGGTATTGAAATTTTGTCCACAGTTACCTCATTGTAGCTTGACAGTATTACTTGGTCATACAAAAGGCCTATGTCGCTGAGCTTAGACACAAACCAGGTGGCTCAGAATCACGTTTAGTGCGGAATGTCAGTCTCAACTTGAAGAAATAACGTGTCGTCAACAATGTAACGATTCGTCTTCAGATTCTTGTGAGATAAAAACCTGGCAATGCCTGGCAATTCAGTAACACATGTAGTGGGTCCGGGTCTAGCACAGCAGGAATCACTTGTGCTTGTAAGCAAAGAGCAGACCACGTTTTTCCTCTTTGTTGGGTCATCTTGTTGATCGATTAAGGTAAACGTTATCTTACGATGAAAAGGCCAGGCCAATATGGCGTCGTAATTACCCTTCATGAGACAGAGGAATACCGTAATGTACCTGTTCTTTGCTGTCCGGTCGCCGAGTGGTTTCATACCAACAATGAGTTTGTAGCCATGCGGTCCTGTGGAGAATGGGCTGCTGTATATTTTCACGTTGTCGTCTTTCATGGCCTGTTGTAAGACCTCAGTGAAGCCACTTATCTTCCACACAAATCCAGATGATTCACGTTTTAGTTCCGACGCTTCCTTCTCTTGAACAGCCATCTTTGCATCCAGAACTACTTTTCCAGCTCTCAACTCTTGTACCTGCATCTGTAATGCCAGTTTTTCCTGCTCAAGTTCTTCTTGTCTCCACTGAAGCGCTTTCACTTTCTCCTCAAGCTTTCCGGTAGTTTCTTTAAAGGTTGTACATGCTACGTGAAGATGGTGTCCTATTTTGGATTGGAGATGGGATTCGAGTTTCTTTCTCTGAATCTAAAGGTGCAAAGAGGGGTATTAAATTATAATTTAGCCAAATAAGGCACAGCAACTCGATAATGGTGGGACTCGGGATAGGGGGAGGCAGGCTTCACCCATCACTTTTCGAACATTAACTGATAAAACAATTTGTCTTTCTTCAGAACTCTAGTAACCTAAATTGACTATCTATTCGCACAGATATGCTTTTCAGACTCTTAAGCCTGCATTTTCACTGGCGACTTAAGCACAAGCGCAAGTATCAGAAATTTTTTTGGTTGTGTTGTAAGCGGTTTCAATACAAGCACCTACACAAGGATCAAAATGTTTCGATTTATGCCGTGTGAAAACGAAACACTGAATATTAAGCACAAGGAAATGTACTACGCTAATCAAAGCACTCGTTCCAGATTCCCGTAACTCCCCAACGAGTTTGTTAAAATCACCTTGACTTCTTCTTTCTTTAAAAATATTCTTTACCCCAAAACGTTTCGTTTTGCTCCTTTCATTTCTCTGTAGTCGATTTCGCTTACTTTGTCGAAAGAGTAGAGGTAATGAGCTTCTGCCGCCATCTTAGCAATTTCGAGAACGGAGCGCGTGACTAGTGTGACTGCTTGTCCTTTTTCTTTTGTGAACCTTCATTTTAACTTAACATCTATGCCCGCGCTTTTCCTGGTATAAACTAGGCGTCACTGTACTGCGTCGTCCTGTCATCACAAAAAGTAGCCGATTGCTACGTGACCTGTGCTTAATTCTCCGTAGTTACTCTTTACACTCGCAGTTAAACAGTCCTATAAACCATTTTAAATTACGCACCTTTGAATTGCAGCCCATATGAACATAAGGACAGGAGACAATTGACAGAGGACAGTCGTTGTTGGTGTGAGACGCCGTCTATTTTTTAAATAACAAGATTTTATTATCTAACAATTGAGATTAAGGTTGCACTAACATGTTGATAAAGGTATAAATTTAACAAAACGTATATAAAGTCTAACGCCATGCAATCTTCTCCTGATCAGTTCCATATCGTGTGCAACGCTAAACTGTCACTATCTATCTGATAGACACTCAAAATTTGGATTGTCTATCCGAAGCAGAAACATATGTTGTGGCATTGTGTTCTTGTAGTGACAGATCCACAGTTCATTAGAGTGGTGTAAGAATTGGAGTCAAGAGGGACTATTTCCTTACTTCAACTCAGCAAAACAAAACAAAAAGGAAGAGGAACTGATTTGTTTGCGACACGGAAAAATATCGACCTTTCGGGTTTCTTATATTTAATCAAAAGAATCGCGCCCTCTAGCTCTTTTTCTTAATATAAAGTCACCACTGTTAAGATCATCATAAAATGTAAAAAAAAAAAAGAAAAAGAAAATGTAAATAATTATCCTCAGCTAATGGTGCCGGAGAAAACAACTGAAACAAACAAAAAATTAAATGAACATAACATTGTAAGGAATCTCAACTGGCCGAAGGCAAACCAGTTGGTTATTTACAAGGGTGGCCGAGGATTTGAACTGAAACAAATTCAGCTAGTGGCAGAGCGGGACTCGAACACGGGACGGCTGGATTGCGAGTCCGACGCGCTGGCCACTCGGCCACGCTGCCTCCTCCATTCCATTCCTAGGAACAATAGGCTATATTCGCATTCTTGACATTGACACTGGGAATGTCTTGCAATAGAGGCTCATGTGGGGGAATATCATTAAAAAGACATTAAAACCATTGGCAATTAAAACGATTCCCCGCATTAGCCTCTGTTGCAAGCTATATAGTTCCAGTCCAATACCGACAATACGAAAATGTCCCATTCTTCTATGTCTGAGACGAAAGCAGTTATAATTTGTTTGTCATTCACGTACATTGTACACCAAGGGGGCTACGAAATAAAAAAATATATATATACCTCCGGACTGCGCACTCCCCGATGAAAATGGCTGGCGTTCTCGAATATTTGCATCTGAATTGATCGTGGTTTGGAAATACGCCATTCGAATGACTTTTTTTTTAAAGGTTTTTTTCAACATGGGGTTCAGAAATAGACTACTTTAAATTAGTTGTTCTTGATTAGGTACCATTAAGAGTTAAAATGAACCTACCTCTTCTCGAACGATAACCTTGCCACATCTATTTGGACATTCCACTGGCTTCTTCTCGCACTTATTTTCAACATGATCCTACGGACGCATATAGAAATACATTTTTCGAACTCGTTAATAATTCATCAAATTAAGCAAAGGAAATTCTACTTTGATAGATCACTTTACTCCAACAACACAAAGAAGAAATGATTATCATTGAAACTACCACACGTTCACCTTGAATTTAGCAAGAAGACCTTTCACCATCAAAAAGCTAAGATTTTTAATGAGTTACCAATCAAATTAAGATCCATCTTTTTTTTTCCAATTACATAGCTCTTTTTTACTTTACTTTTACTATAGTTTCTTTTACCGGAACCTTTGATAACAGTGTTTAATACACTGAAACAGCTTTATTATTAAAAGTCCTATTAAAGTTATGAAATGTATTAAAACAAAGCTAAGATAAAAACTCCTTAGCGTCTGAAATATTCATTTCAAAGAAGGAATCCCCACAGCGTTGGAGGTTTTCCTTCGCTTTAAAACAAGGCGACACATGAACAAACCCTCCACGAAAATAACTGAAAATAACTTATGCAAGATTACCTTGGGTATAAGGTTTATGTGGAGGATTTACGCTTTTACCTGGATATATATAATCACTTGACTCTGGGTAATAGGTTCTAGGACTTTTGAGCACGTAGAAGACAGAGAAACTGTGCGCGGGGAGATCGCGGTGTCACGTGAAGTATGTTTGATGAATTAGGTATGCTTTGGTTGGGTAGATTCTTAGCATAAACTTATTACAACTAAGTTGTGATTAAAAGAGTACAATACAGCCAAAAGAAAACAAAAACCAAAGACCTGGAAAAAAGTGGAAATTTAAAGGGACAATGGGCGCATTGCATCCGACTGAAGAATAAATGGTAAGACCAAATGGTACGAAAATTTCCTTGGAAAATTTCCAGAAAATCCGAAAATTGTTGAATTTCTGAAATGGGCAACTTCCTAAATTTTAAGATGAAAATGAAATGGAACAGAAATTCCGGGCGACAAATGTTCGAAAATTTGGGTAGCCTCATTTAGCTTGTGAGGTTATGCTCTCCTCCGGAAATTGTAGAAAATTCTGTCTCTCTCACCACTGAAAATGTTCTGAAATGTAACTCGGAATGTTTGGTTGAATAGACAGCGCCCGATAAAAATTGCATCTCAGTATAGAAATAGAATATTGCCATCAGTGAAATGTAATATAGCACATGGCCCCGTAACAATATACCGTTTCAGTGTCATCAGGCGTAAGACGATGTTTTTAATGTTTACGTCCGACAGGCTCTTCATTATGTATAGAGTAAATCTTAACTGAGGTTTGTGCGTTGCGTGACATTAAAATGGCGACCCGATAAGGTTCGAGAAGGGCAAAATATGAGTTATTGCTCATGTTTTGGTTAACTAAATATTTCTTGCTCTATTATATTCGATGTTTCGGAGTTAGTCCAGAAGCCAAGACTGGAAAATTGAGGTTTGGCACAACCCACGACTTAGAAAAGGTTTGATAGATGATTTTGATATAAGAAGACCTACCGGTTAACGCTAGGTAGTTTGTTAAGTCAAATTGTGGCATAGGTTTGGAGTTAAGAAGGTGCTTTTATGCCCACACCACTGTTCAGCATGAAAACGAGGCTGACTTACAAAACGGGGTCTCCATGGCCTTTCGACTACGTTTTTTAAGAAAAACTTCTTGTGTGAAGTTACTTTCATAACAAGAAGTTCGCTTACTCTATAAAACCATGCCAAAATGACAACTCTATAAAAACGATTAAAACCTCCTGTTAGGAAAGCAATTCCAGTGTTAACATTAAAGTTTAGTAAAAGTGTATCCTTTCTGGCACAAAAATGTTCGATATTCCCTTGAGATGATAGGAAAATGTTTATAAATGAAAGCAAAACTGTAGTATTAGTACTTTGGTTTGTTCTTTTTTTGGTTTTTAGAATATTCCTATTCACATGACCAGTCACGTGACATGATGTCATAGTTTTATAGAGTAAGCGAACTTCTTGTTATGAAAGTAAGTCTTAAAAAACGTAGTCGAAAGGCCATGGAAACCCTGTTTGGTAAGCCAGCCTCGTTTTCATGCTGAACAGTGGCGTGGGCAGGAAAATACCCTCTTAACTCCAAACTATACTACAATTTGACTTAACAAACTACCTAGCGTTAGCCGGCAGGTCTTCCTCTATCAAAATCATCTATCAAACCTTTTCTAACTCGTGGGTTGTGCCAAACCTCAATTTTCCAGTCCTGGCTTCTGGACTAAGTTGCCGGTAGAGTTGTAGTTTTCAACGACACATGTTTCTGTTACTTTACGACCGCCAAGTTGGGCACCAAGATGGCGTCTCCATTGGGTGAAATACTTTCCCAAATAACGTGCGAAGGAATAACCCGCACAAATCTGAATCATCTCTCATATCCCAGCTCCTTGACTTAACTTACTGAATGGTTACGATTTTTACTGACACTGCAAACTGCAAACCAACGCATAGCGGCACTGCTCACGCTTCTTTTCTTGTCACACAGCTATTTAGGAAATCAATTATTTACCATTTGTAAACTGAGTGCCCTAATTATGACCTACTTGAATCAAACACTTTGGATGCGACTCATTACAGTGATCACATAATACAATCCTCCACTGACATGAGCTGGTCACGTGTTCTTCAAGTTCCTTCCTATGAATCGTCACTTCACAGTTCTCGTTGGTGCAAGAAACAAGTTTGAAACTGCAAGACGATAGATGATCCTGTTGAAGTAAGTGAAATTATTGTTAGTATGCCATAAGAATAGAAAGGCAATTTTCTTCAGCATTCAGTTACTTGGTTGGCTCAATACTACTCCCTTTAAAGCGTCCCGGAAATGTGTGCTGAAAATTCATTTTGAAGTGGCTGAATTAACATTAATAACTTCCTATGCTATGGTTGAAAAAACACTGTGGGCTACCATCAAGGAGAGTTGGTGCAGGCAAGCGAAGACCTCAGGGTCTAACCCTAGGAGGGAGGGTAGGTCGTTGACAGAGATAGGCATTTTTGTCAGTAAAACTTGTGCCCAGCAATCTTAGGGGTCGACAGGCATCCCGCCAAACATAAGCAAGGCGGCTGAGTTGAGTAGGTTCAGGAGCCCATCACTAGGAGCGCGCAACTACCCTATATTTACGGCATTTTCACAGACCATCTATTTTTAGTTTAAATTTACTGCGAATTCAGATCCGCACAGGTACCTCAGTGACCAAACACAGGTATTTTAATTGATTTCATCATTTAACCGGAAGATTTAATTAAAAGAAAAACCGCCATTTTTTTTCCTCACCTATGCGTTCACGTAAACCAAAACTCATCTATTTCGCGGAAAAATCAATCTAAAAATGAACGTATTGCCGTGACATAGGCTTAGTGTGAGAGTTGCACGCTCCTAGTGATAAGCCGTCTGGTAGGCTGAAGACAGACTCCACTGCAGCCTGTGATTGATGGATTGAAAAAGCTCATATATTTTCCTGGAAAAAAGTGTAGGATGGTTGTTTTAAAATTAGCATGGTTTTCGTAAATCCAGGTATACTGAAGCCAGGAGACATCATCGTAGGTATGCACACTTCTAAGGCATGCGCAGTTAAAAAATACAGTCTGCAAAAAACCAAATTAGGACTTGAAAGGAATTCTAACCCATGACCACTGGGATATCGATGATGTGCTGGTACTCTGCCAACTGACGTGTCATACCTTACTTATTTACCTCATTTTCCCTCAGTTCACCAGTCCAATCGCAACCATCGCTTGAGCATTTTATGGCAAACGAGAGAATTTTCCTCTCGGTGGCTTTGTCGGGAAATATGTCCTTTATATAAAAATAATAATAAATCATCACATATTTGAATTATTCACACTAGCGTACCACGCCCTCCCTGACGAAGGTTTAGTAGTATTAGTAGCGGTACCTTGACCGCTTGAATGCAGGAACGCCGGCCTGTGCAGACTCAAAGTGATCCCTCCTTTTAACTTTAATCACATTTATTAAAAGGTCTAATTATATAAAATAAGCTTAAGGGAAAAAAAGACAATATATGTCTAGAGACTGAAATAATCCGAAGGGTTTTAGTCGGTCTTTAGTTATTGCAATTTTGTGTAGATCAGTTTAAGAGAATGCAGAAACGTTAAGAGAAGAGATGTCTACGTATTACTATGGAAAGATGAAAGTATTACACTTTTTTAAAAAAAGTTGTACAGGCAGCAAATAAAGTGTCAGTTAGTTCGAGGCGGTGAAGAAATTAAGATCTTTGTATAAGCTATTGGTTCAGACTCATTTATCACGACGTTTGAGTGAAGCAATTGTCAGTCGGGGCAGTAGTACAGTAAAGAGGTTCTTAACGCTTGGGCTGTACGAGTAATTATCAACGTTTATTGGACGACAGGTCGTGCCCCATGGGAGAAAACTACAGTTGAACCTCTCTAATACGGACACCGAAGGGACAGAGCAAAGTGTCCGTATTAGAGAAGTGTCTGTTGTATAGAGGTCATGAATATTACGTCACTTTAAAGGCTCCATTGATGGTATTAAGTGTTCTTCAAGTCAAAACTTGCCCAAACAAGTCTTTGAGGTGCATTTAAATTGTTTAATGGACAGTACAAGTCATTACAATACAAGCTGTACAATTCAAAAAAACATATGGCAAACTATAATACAGTTTCCGAAGAATAACATAATCATAACAGTTACAATTTCCTCGATTGTGATTGGTTTAAAAAAACTCCTATTTTCCACTAATTCACTTGTCAAGTTGTTATCGGAAAGCTTGTTATCGGACAGTTTGTTATCGGACAGTTCAATAAGCCAATCACATTCAAAGTAGTAGTTTAAATCAACCAATCACATTTAAGCTGTAGTTTAAATGAACCAATCACAACCTTACTATACAAACAGTGTAAAAACTTTAAATGTAAACTTTCCCTTTTTATACCTTGGTATTCTTCTTTTCTCCTAAATTGCAATTTTTATGATTAATTGGTAATCAGACTTCGTGTCGTCCAATTCGGTCTGTAATCATACTCGTGATAAACAAATCGTACTCCCGCTGCGCGGTCGTCCGATTTGGTTATCACTCGTATGATTCCTGACCAAATTGGACTGCCCTCAGTCCTATTACCATTACAAACAGTAACAAGTGTAGCGAACACTAATTAAATTAATCGGGGCGGAGGATTAGGCATGGAGATCCCATGTGAATATATTTTCATTGGACCGCACAAACTCATTGAGCGTTTGGAGAAGTGCTTGGATCTTAAAGAAAACCCAGCTGTCCGTAAAGATAGTCTTTCAAGTGAAAATGTCGAGAAGAAAAGAGGTAGAGTCAAATGTCTCTTTGAGGCTACGACTATTTGCATGATGAAGTACATGCATCAGTATAAGCAGAAAAGATGAATATATTTTGGCTTTGTGGCAAAAATAAGTTTCTTTCTTCTGTCCCTTATTTAAACCTCTTAAAACCGCAATACAATAATGCATAACGCTCTAGACACATACACGCTTTGCGGACCTATGTGTTAAGTTAGCTCAATGCGTTGGAAAACTGTATTGGAAAGCGTGACGGGCGAGAGTTTAAGACTCGGGCGGGCAAACGCACGAATTTTTTTTTTTTTTTTACCCTAAGAAGCTAATAAGTGCTTCCCATTTCTAATAATTTATTATTTTGCTGGATATTCATGCATTGCATGCATCATGTTATAAAAACCCCCGCGTTCATTTCGTAACTAGGACAACAAATGCTTTCTAGGTTTTTTAAAACAATTCAAATAAGAAAATGCTCGCACCACATGCTGTTGACATAGCAGTAACTATCTCATCACTTATTGCTTCACTATGTTTCACGTTTGCCGAACCATTCGACGACATTTTTCTCTTCGTGAAGTCAAGTTGTGCATTGGTCAGCGGAAATACAAACAGAAGTTTACGACCCAAGGAAGGAAGGAAGGAAGGAATGAGTGACCGACCGATCGACCAAGCGAGTAAATTCGCGCTCGCTCACTTAACTCCTATTTCGCCTTCTGCAAAATAGTCGTAAAAAGGAAAGCAACAACTGGAGAGCCTCCAAGGAATAAGAAATCTTCAGTTGATGATAAATGACAATGGCATGTCGATAAATAATTTTTACCGATTGAAAACAAATGATACTGTTATTGTATGAACAATGAGATAATTGATTATATTTTGATATGTAACGACAAACAGGAAATCGTGTTCATTGGAGTGTCCGTAATAAAGAGGAAAGATTGTATAAATTTTCTCTCTGGGGACGAGATTTCGTGTCCGTTGTCCGTATTATAGAGGGTCCGTATTATAGAGATTATTTTTACAAATAATTTATGGGCATTTTCCCGGGACCATGTCAATCATATACGTAAGACACTAAGTGATTCAATTTTTTTTTTTTTCCGGCTGTTTTTTACACTAATTGTTTATGATGATGCTGTTACCTTTTGGCGGCCAAGCACCTCTCTGTCAACAGGACAACTACACTCTTGCTGCTGGCTTTCTTGGCTGTGAATTAATAACTAAGAATTGTTAGGACGTTTGTTAACTGACCGAACGACTATAACTATGAGGTTTTACTTGTTTACGAGAAAGCAGCATAGGCGTACGGACCAGGGGGACTGGACTGGGTTGCAACCAGCCCCCCTAATTTGGACATGTCAGTTTTCTTGGAAATAATGAGAAATTTGAACAAGGAGTTGTAAAATGTCTCAATAATTGCGTGCTAATATTTTTGCCAGGCAACCATCTAGTTTTGTTGCTGTGAATCCTTACAGACTCTTGGGAGATACAAACCTGGCAACGCCTGGTAATTCAGTTATGAGATATTACAATGTAATTCAATGAAGATGGTGAATGTTCAACTCGGTAATTAAATGTGAAAGATAAATTATTCAACATGACACGAGCGTGGGACAAAGAAAATATCTGAGTCCTCGACAGGAATCGAACCCATGAACTCAGTTAAACTTAAGTTTGTTTACGACTATAAAACAAAAGAACTACAACGTGTCTCATTCAACGGCCATGTCTAGACTGTTGAATATGAACGCGTGACACATGAATGCGAGCTTACGTTACATTCACGTGACACAACAATAAGAGTACATCATTGGATACGCGCCAGGCTGTTTAGTATGGCTTTGCTCGTATCTTATAACTGGAACTTTGAAAGCACCTTCGTTCATTTGATCACGACATCAAATGCGTCATGTATTTGTTTATTTATGTATTTATCTATCATTATTATTATTTTTTTGTATATCCTGATGTGTTTATTCAAGCAATGATCTGTCTTTTAACTTGCTACTCAAGCATCTTTTCGTTTATACACAATGCAATATTATGTTAAAAAAAAATGTTTGAATTTATAAGCACGCACTCAATGAAGCAAAAATTATTTCAGAAGGAATAACAGAAAAGTCTAGAAGAGTTTTATTCAAACCTGTTGTGACCTGCCGATTAATCTCATGAATTGAAATTTGATCAGATAGGTTAAAACTAAAGCGCTCAAAACACAACAACTAAGGTGTATATACTCAGTGTTCTTAGTCACAACCGCTTGTTAGATTATTTTGAAATATTGCGAATATGTTTTATTGAATTTCACTATTAATTCTGCCGGAGTCACAATCATCGCAATCTCCAATATATAGAGTTAGCGATCGAGGGCCATGCTGTTGCTTTCGATCGGAACAACTCTCCACAATGGCATATTTAATCTCAAGCGTGGCTCATACTGGCCACAAAATGATATTGCAGTTTTGTTTTGTTTTTTTGTTCTCGTGCTCCTTGACAGAAATAAATACGAACGGAATAATTAACGATTAAGCGCCTCCTCGCAGTATATCCGTTTACTTGTTTTCCGCGAATCAGTTTTTATAAATAAGATGCACACATCCAAATATAACACTAACCTTGCTAAATGTTTCTCTAGGCACTGCCGACAAAATCTGTGGCCACATCTCGTCAGAACTGGCTCTCGCAACGGAAGATGACAAATGAAACATTGCAAGTCATCGTCAACTGGAATCGTAAAGTGTTCCTCGTAGCCACAAGGTAATTTAGTGCTTTCGGTTTCCAACATTTTGGATCTAAATAATAAATTCACAGTATGAAATTTACGGTCTAACGTGGAAACAGACGAACTACTACGAGAATATAACAATTCTTGGTAATATTACACGTTTTCTAGATTCTCGGAAAATTTGATGGTCCACTGCAATGAGGTCACTGAGTCAGTGAAAATCGTTCCCAGGCTCTCTTCTGCCTCCCTTTGTCGTTGGGAGAAATGACACAGGCAGTGGAGAGACGAGAACCTGAAAACGAGGTTACATGGCAGTGACCTGCGTTTCCGGATAACGCTACCTTTAAATCACGCTAACTTTTCGCTGTCACGCATTAAAAAGAATGACAATAAATTTAACAAATTGACGTCAGTTTTTTTATGCGTCTGTCCTCTTATCGAAGACAAATTGCGTCCAAACATTGTCAAAATGGCTGTGCAACCACGAGCGGCAGGCGAGTGGTTCCGCAGCAAACTTTGACAATGTTATGATGAAAATTATCCTCGATAAGAGGACAGACGCATAAAAACCTGACGTCAATTTGTTTTTTACAATAACAAGACCCGAAATTGGTCAAATACCGGGAATAAATAACGTTTTTGAAAGGCAAGTCTGACGCGTACAAGTAGCTCATTTGCATAACGCAGCGCGTGCAGGTCCGAGTTTTCAAATTTTATCCGTCTGTCCTCTTATCGATGATAAAAACCAGCCAATCAGCGCGTGAGAAATTGGACAGTTATTGTAAAAAAACACTATTGGGTGGATGACGTCAGGAAAAAGCGAACTTATAGAAGAAACATAATAATAACTTTCTAAACTCCAGACATTTTGCGAAGTGTTTCGCACATTTACACAGCCTTGTTTTCAGAATCTCTCATATTTGCGCCCTCTCAGAGAGAGAGATAAGAGGACGGGAAGTCTAGAGACCCGGAATGAGGTTGACATTTACAGAGCCCAGTATTCTGGTGTACCTACGTGGTACATCAATATCATGACATGTATATTCTAATTCGCCCCGCTCAAACGAATAAAAAAAACATTTGTCAATTTGTCATGTTCAAGCAACCACGCCTGGGGATGTGTCATCACGAGCCTTGTATGAGATTCTTAATTAGGTCCTTTCAATCAAAATCACATAATAACGACTTAGAGAAAGCAATACCGGCCTGTGCAAGATAACGAAAACTGAATATTTGGCACGGACGAAGTCTGATTGTGTGTTAAGTTTTGCCAAACTGTTTACTTAAAAATTGACTATGTAAATAGATTTTCACACCCTAAATATTTTCATTCATTCTCCGATCACTATATAAAGCTTCAACTCTGTATTCTAATTTTAACTTGATAATGATGACAGGGAGTCATCGAAACGTCGTTCAATTTTTAGCGCTAATATTTCTTCTCAAATGTTGCACAAAACATTTTGTTAAATAATAATAATGAATAATAATAATAATAATAATAAATGTCTGAATTTATGAAAACCGGGTCAAATTTGAAGCTAAACTTTCGCGCCTGCCTGCCGGCGATAGCCGGCAGGGAGGCCTTTCCCGTGCTTTAAAATACAGGGGGCTTCCGTCAAGGAGGGTTGTGGTAGATAGCCCATGTGACTGGCTACCAGCTCATACCAAGCCGGTCCCCCAAGCTCTTACTCCAGGGGGTAGGGGTGAGTCAAAGAGAGAGGCATTTTAGTGACTTAGACTGCTGATTTTCTTTGCAGGACAGTCTCTGCCAGCCATGCCCTGCAGCCTTAGCAGCCAGCAAGCAGCCAGCCAGACACAAGCAAGGTTGGTGAGTAGGCTGTGTGTTGACGG
>Ga0126337_10000631_pt1 | contig 18680 bp, 8 predicted proteins | sample DipCmetagenome_FD_92527 | JGI IMG/M metagenome (GOLD analysis project Ga0126337, IMG submission 92527) | Coral microbial communities from La Bocana,Puerto Morelos, Mexico - Diploria C A metagenome | ecosystem: Host-associated > Invertebrates > Cnidaria > Coral | place: La Bocana,Puerto Morelos...
GGGATGGGCAGAGGGGGGATGGCACTTTTAAAGCCCTCAACCCGCATCGCATCGTTGGTTATTAGAACACTGTCTGCAAGACCTCACCTGAAGAAGTTACAGTTGGTTATGAGATTGCAAAAGATATTTAGGTGATATAATATATCATATCTTACGTTGAACTTGACTTTTATGGCAAGAAATGAATGTTACTTGTACGTGTATAATGTGCATAAAAATGAAAATAACTGAAAATTTAGGATTTGAGGTAAACGAACTTGTATGCGACTTTAAGTTCGAACTACTCTAGGGAAAGAAATCAAATGTATGGAAAATTAACAAAACTTGATGCATTCTAGATTAGATATATCGCTCTAATGTAAGTGCAATCCTATGTTTTGTATAAACTGCATGTTCAGAATTTAACTTTAAAATAATTGTTTGCCATCGGATTCCCATGAAACTCTGTAATTTCTGACACCGTTGTGTTCCCGTAAAAAATAGCTCCAAAACATTGATGACATCTACGGGGGTTTTTCGTGAGATATTGAGATACTTTAACACCGTAAGTGTGAAGGAAAGAATAAATGTTAGTGGAGTTAACTTTGATCTGTTATTATACATTGAACTCACTATCTCTTTTCTCGTTGGCCGAAAGCGTACAATTAATTTTTACAGTTAATTTTCGAAATCAGCGCCTGTGACGTCATAACTGCAGATTATACAATAATCATAACAAGGTCACTGGTAATCATGTCAAGGTCACGGGTAATTATGTCGTGTATGACCGCGGTGCATGATTTCTAAGGGTAATCATGTCAAGTTCGCTCGCTTTGTTTTGCTTGCCGTCAGTGAAGAAGCACAAACATGAGTTTTTTTTGTTTCGTTCAATGTATAATAAAACAATTATTAGATTCGGTTTTTGTGATATCCAGAATAAAAGCCAAGGTCTCGGGTTATCAGCCTCAGCCTTCGGCTTCGGCTGATAACCCCTACCTCGACCTTGATTATTCTGGATATCACAAAAACCTCATCCAATAATTGTTTATAATCATACATGTTATGACAAGCAACGATGGACAAAATTGTGCGACCGCCCAAATTTGGTACGACTTGTATTTTTATCAGACCAATTTGAACGTTACACAGCACAAAATTTTAGTGAAGTGAAGTCTGTTAATCTAATTAAGCATCTCTCAGAAAGGTAATTTTCAAAAACAAATAAAAACCTAGTGAAGTGCACAGCACGAGGATTGTGATATTTCAACACTTACCTGCCCCTTAGATGTCTGTAAATATAATTTTTAAAAAATAAATGTTGAGCCTTTGTATTTCCTTTTAGATACATGCAAGTGTCCAAAATTAGTAGATGAGCTAAAGTAGCTGGCACAATAATAGAGTTGTTATTTATCATCGTTTACCATGAATATGTGCTAGAATCCAATACCTTCTGCAAAGTTAATGATTGCTGTCCATTGTAATAGTCAAGTTGTTTATGTTACTAACTCATGCTGTAATTAAAGTCAGTAAAACATCTGCGGTTTGTAATTAGGTACTGATAATACTTTATCATGATATTCACTGCTTTCGGAAATCATGTACTTTTTTTATTTTCAGTTGTTTAACTAATATTATTTATTTTACTGTTTATTTCTGCATATGGTTGAAGCTATAATCTTAATGAGCATTTTATCGGTAACAGCGAACGATAAATGTTGGACCCCATCCGCACTGATCGAAATTTTGTTTATATTACAAAAAAAGCCGTCATCATAATTCCACTTTAAATTTTTTAGGAGTTTTAGCCTTGCCAAATTCCATTAACACTTACCAAACTCTGTAAATCCTTGCCTTGCATTGGACTAAATCTCAAACATAACAGATTTGTTAATTTTATTGTATGAAACGGTGATTAAGTTGTTTCGCCACGAACGCGTGCTTAATTTCGGAAGTTATTGAATTGACATTTGGCGGTCAGCAAAATAAATTGTTTGATTTTTTAATTCTTTAAATTTTTGGTTGGTAGAAATGATTGGCAGGTAAAAACGGGCGATAAGTATATTTAAAACCTCAGCAAGGTCCTCTTTTTTCGATACATTTTTGCGTCTAAAAGATTGTTAATCAAATGAGACTATCCCCAGGAAAGAGAAAGATTGGATTAAAAGGCACGTAAATATATCAAACTTCAAATTATGGGGAAAACATCACAAAGGAAAGCATCTAAACGATTTACTTTGTACTTGTCTAAACTTTGTTCTGGTAATTTTGTTCACTTCGCAAAATTTAGACAGCCGAAGTCATAAACTTCGGCCTAGTGGCAGCATGGTCAGCTTGACAGCTTTTGGCAATATATCGAAATCATTATTATTTGACCAATTTATTTCGCAGGTTCGGTACCTTCACGAGCAAAAAAAGCAACGATTCTTCCATCTCTTAAACAGTTAAAGCCGGTTTCAACTACCGTCTCCAATCTATATGGATGTATTCCATCCTGAAATCAATATTTCGTTGAAAATCTTAGTGAACACAAGAGGAACGTATATCACTGTTTTGCTACTTGGTTTGCAGAAGGCAAGTTTCGTAACTTTTCCTGCTGCAATAAAGATCCGGGAGCATACTATTTAATCCAACAATAGCGGGCTAAAAAGATGACCACTTGAGGTATACTTTACATAGGGCCATTAATTAGATCACAGTTTGGTCTAAAAACTTCTCCTGTCCTGTAAAAGGTCTGACTAATACTCCTAAGAAGTCTTTTGCCAACTGTTACCTTCTTTGTTGCCAACAGAAAGCTCAACTAGAGATTGAGAATAGGTGATTCCTTCGTCGTTCTTCGAAGCAGTCGCCAAATACAGCTGCATACCTGTTTACAATCGCGGACGAAAACGGAAAGGTGATACCAAGAGATCAGGATGAACAGCTTTTCCCAGCATCTGATATATTTTAGCATCACATCGCCTTTAACGTCTTAGCTGCTTTCTCCATTGCTTTCCATTTCACCGTATCCTGGGTTTTTCTCAATATTCTTAGTCCAATCTAAGGTAGCCTGGGTTTTTCTATGATTGCTGCTTTTGCAGTGGCAATCGTATTACATGCATAATTAATTCCTTAGGCGCTCCCCTGGGGGTGGGGGATCTGCTGGCCTGGCGTAGAAGTTGTCGGAGCGTGAAGACAGGTGCTGTTCACATTTCTAGTTAATCCTTTTTGCTCACTTCATCAGAAGTGTTTGCCGCTGAGCAACTGAATTTCTTTAATGAAATAGTTTGAACAGGTTTGCGCAAGAGAAGTCTAGTCAAACTCACTGGTAGGGGAAAAGCCATGGGAACGAGATTGCCGTGGGCTTACAAACGGCACAGATTTGTGAAATAAGAAATGGCACCCCTGAAGAATAGGGATGTGAAAGCGTGTAGCAAGAAGAGTTAAAGAGGAATTCGGGATTGATTACTGATGGAGAGGCGCAGGTTGGGATTGAGCCCTTTGCACGATTGCATGAAGGAAACCCCATTCGAAGGGAAATGGATCTGGGTTAGTATAGTTACGTGGCAAGCTCCGATTGGACGATCTATCATGTTAACATTCATTCGTTTTTCAAAAATGGAGGTGTTAAAGGATGATCTCTGCTTCAATTTGGATCTACAAGTTTTCTTCCTTAAGGAGACGTTTCATGTCACAAAATTGACTTATAACAATGGCAATGAAGGACATGGCCGCCATGCTTTCTTCACTCCAAAACAGATACAAAGGCATGTCATTTCAGAGCACGTCCATAACACCGGACAATATTCGTTTTGGGATGAGGTAATCATGAAGTGATCCGCATTGGTATACACGTAAGGTCAAAGAGGCGAAACACATAAGACTTCACCCAAACAACCTCAACAGGGATAGTGGAATTGAAATTCCAGAAGCATGGATGCACACGATCAAGAAAGACAACAACAGGAGAGCTGCAAAAAACCGGACCGCTGAGAGAATAACCTACCGGAGCAACGAGGATCGAAATGCACCAATTACAGCTGTTGAAAACCAGCTAATCACATCAGTGCTTTATGAGATTTCGCGTAGCCAGTCGACCTCATCGCCTGATGAAGACTAGCAGTAACGAAACGTCGCGACTCACACCCTAAGTGAATACATCGTGAGACAAACGATAATACTTTATTATATTTAAATATTTAATAAACAATAAAAGATTTTACTGGTGCTTTTGCTGTTCCATTGGATTACAAATGCTTCGTGAGTTTGTTCGATAACCCTTAAATTATCAGATCATAGCCTAATCTAAACTCTCCATAAAAACATTTATGGCAAGCGTTAAGATTTACTTTCTCACACTCAATAATTTATCGAGCGTTTGGTTGTCTCGATGACACTCATGTTTGATTTAATATATAGATTTACCCAAGCCTAAAAGTCATGCTCCTAGGTCAGGTTGTTCAAAGCCCAATTATGCTAGCCCAGGATAAGTGAAAACTTTGATTTGAGTTTTGTAACTTTGCAGTGAGGTTTTCTGTATGTTGTTTGGCCTTTTTTGAGCTTGAATAATCTCAAAATACACAAGACAAAAGATTATTCTTCGGTTAATTTTGGAATATTGGGTTAGCGTTAACCTGCTTCCCAAAAACCTGGCCCTGTTTACAACATGCTATCCTGACATGGGCCCACGATCCAATCGAAACTCAGCACTTTGTCAGCGATCGGTAGCTACGTGGTGTCTCCGGACATATACTGGTATGAGACCATATATTGTAAAAGTTTGCATAAAAGAACGAATCAACGATCAAACCACTATAGGCTCAGGGGGGGTCACCGGTAACACCACGTATATGGGCAGCGCTCAACTCCTAAACTTGAGCCCGTGATATGATCACGCTGTCCAATATCAAAGGACGCTTTAAACCAAGGCTAGTACATGTCTCTGTTAACCTATTAGCTGGAGTAGGGCCGCCAGTATTGCGCAACTGTCATCGTCGTCGTCGCTGCCGTCTAGCGTACGCGCCCACGAGTAATACCGCTAGCCATGATAACCATGAGTACATCAATCCATTGGTTTCCTTTGCCTTCTTATATGAGTATGGAGCTGGAGCTCCGCTTTTACGTCTCGCCTCAATCTCTTTCCTATAGAAACCACAACTTTTCGCATTTTATCCCCAGATTATGGTCATTAGAAATGTTTTTTCGTTTGAAATGTTTCCTATCATTAGCGTGCGCTACTAACCCCCACCTCCCGTGAAGACCATTAAGAGGAAAGATGCTTTAATTTTGCAATACATTTACCTTGCAGTACATGTACCTTGTACCTTGAAAAATTAAGCAATTCCCGGACAAAGAATGATGGGAAGAAATAATAAAGGAGCCGTCATGTCATCAAATTCAAATGCCTAGACTTTGAATAGATTTGTACAGCCCCGATATTCAACTAATAAAATTGCAAACGTACCACTTTTAAAGGCTAAATTAAGTGGCCAACGACAAATAAGACGGATAAAATTTTTATAATCGAGAAAAACAATTCCCAGTGTACCGCCGTATTTGAAATATTTTCCTAAATAACACCACCTTTTCACTTGTGTGAGACAAACACGAACATTCAGGCTACTGGGTATTTTCTTTTTCGGTTTGTTCTCAAGCGATCACTCCTCAGTAAATTATGTATTCGACTTATTCGCTGACTAACATCCTCGTCAATACTACGATTTTTGTTTTCTTCATCCTCCTCATCAGAGAACATCATTTTAGCCTCCTCTTTGCCGATTTCTTCAGTACTGTTTGGTGGCTGGTTACTTGAAGTTTCATTTCCTTCAAGATTAAACCTCACCCTCTTCACCTTGTGTGACGTACTTTTAACAATTCCTCCTATAATATTTGTGAGGTCTTTCTTCTTGTTTTCTGTGTCTAACATTTGAACGTTTTCTCCAGTTTCTGTAGAGTCACCCACGCCAAGGTCTTGAGACGTTAACGGGGTTTCACTTTCTTTCTGTTCCGCTGCACTTTCCAAACCCATTGTCAGTAAATCAGTGGAATCTTTAGAAATCTCTCTGTTCATTCCGCGATCTTGCACTGTGTTACTTGATTCTTCAAAACTTTTAATGTTCGATAGTAACTTTTGTGGCGCAGTGCCATCTTGGATATCCATCCTTAACCCGGTAGCGATCCCTTCTATGTTTGCAGAGATCCCTGGCTGGTCTTTAGGGGCCTCAAGGCTTGTTAGACTACTTACATTTCTTGCCAACGAGCCCTCGACTTTGCCTTCGTTACCTGAGACTGTGTCCCCAAGTGTGTCATGCTCGTGGGTTTTCTCGTTCCCAACTTTGGTATTTATTTCAATTTTTAATTGCCATTTTTCCTGGTCATTGCTACAAATCAGTTTGTGATTACCGCTCTCTTCCTTGTTTTCTGTAGCTGCTGTTATCCGCTGCGCTACGTCCGTGTCTTTGCAAGCGCCCTCTTCCTCACATTGAATTTTGCCATTCTCCTCGAAAAGTGGCTCGTTGATGTTTTGATCTATCAACGAGGAAAACAATGAAATCAATCCTCCGTAGGAAAACAAACTGAACACTTGGGATAGCGGCCACAACACCACGCCAGAGTTACACGGTGCATAAAGTACAAGGAAAACCATCCTTTTGCAAGATTTGTCTCTGTTCTAAGGACATTGTGTGTGCCAGGCTGGAAGACTTGAGAAGTTTGCTATGCGTTTTAATCAAGGTTGTTAAAGGCTTCGCGCGCTTAGAGTTAAGAGCACCTGTGCCAATCGCCATCTTTCTTTCTACCGAGGATTACAATGTTGCTATAGCAATAAAAATTGAACTAACCTTTGGCTTGTACTTGACTAACCCGAAGTCTGCAGCTTTCATTTTTTGAACCAACTGAGTTTATCTGTGAAAATAATAACATTACATTTTCAACAATTGCCGTCATTATCTTTTTACCTCTGTACATACATCATACATACATCAAATTTTATTTACCCTCGGATTTTTAGAGTAGCTTTAACAGCTAATGTCTCCGAGCATTTCAACAACACAACAGCACAATGGGCAAAGACAAGACCACAACACCGGTAACTCCGTGCCCTGAGTGGGCTAGGTGTTGTTCGGAGGATTCGTAGCTCATATTTTTCACACAAATGCCTCAAAATTTTACCACGAAAAGCGACTTATTAGCTTCTAAAAACGCTATAACCCAGTCAAATGTGCTTTCATCATTTAATGATATACCTGGATTTATCGAAATTGGAACTTGTGGCGAATTGTTGAAAATTTGATTCTCCACCCTTCCCATGTATTTACTTTTTGTCGTAATTGTTCCAAACCAAAAGAGCGTGAGAGTCTATTGCTCCGGCTGTCATTGTGTGTTAATCTCTCCAGATGGTTTCCTGGAGTAACTCTTTTGATTCGGGCAGAATGAAAAAGGAAAGTTCTTTCATTGAATTAAGTCACAAGCGTAGGAGAGGTAGGGGTGCAAATCAGTTTTAAAAACCAGTTCACCTCCCTCCATACAACTTGATTCAGAATAGTCATAGACAAAAACAGGTAATGAGATATTATAGAAAAATTCACTGCCTGACAAGTGAATTTCACCTTATTTTTTAAATTTCACACGAAAAACCTATATCGCACGAATCGCGAAGCGAAGAAGAAGAATTCACTCGTCAAGCAGTGAATTTTTCTTGAATCGCATAGCTAAAGCCACCTGAGCAAAACCAAACGTTTTCTATTTTTGTGAGTCGCGCCATTGCGCAAATAAAGGAAACTCTTTCAAAGTCAATGTCAATGCGTTTTCACGTTCTTTTGCGTGTGAGTGGTTTCCTCAAATTTTCCAAAATTTCAATTTCAATTCGAGATTTGGCAAACATTCGTTTTCTGTAAATTCGTTAATTTCCTAGTGTTTTTTCCTAACATGAGTTGCATTTTTGTTGTCACAATAGCTACAATTTTTGCTCGCGACTCACATCAGCAATATCGCTTCACGCACAAGTGCAATTCCACGCTAAATACCCTCTCCTCGATAGCCAATCAGGCCGCGAGTTTACCTTTAGCTATGCGATTCTTGGTTATATTGTCAATGTTGATAGGAACAGATAAAGCTAACATGCCTTTGGCGCATCATCTGTCTGCACAGCAGTGCTTACGGGTTCCTTATTTTTAATTTGTTCTTCTTCTTTCCGGGCTACTATTTGAGACAGGTCGTCAACTTTTTCTCTAAGCAAAGTGCATTGATCTTCAAGGTAATTTGCGCGTTCAGTTTGGCTTGTACCAATCTGTTTGGCTCGCAGTAGTTCCTCACTAAAGGATGAAATCTGTCATATAAACAAATGACAAACGTCAAACAAATCAAAAATTAAATAGATAGAGACTTTTCTTACTATATGCATCTTAATAAAAGCTGTTGACAATGTATTCAACTGGTAACAGTAAAATGTTTGTATGAGAACAAATTGTGTATTCACGCATACTTAAATCATGGCCCCACGTGCGAACCTCCAGGGCAACGTAACATAAGGAACAAAATAATATCCTCGTTATCAATACAACCCTTCATTTCCGTCGTAATTATGCAAAATACCGGCTAATTCCGTGATCTGGCTTTGCCTTTCGCGATCCTGATAATGAAAAGCACAAGGAAGCCAGTTTTTAAAATAGTAAACTCTCGCCAAGATTATTACAAGGGGTTTCCACGAGGTTTCCCGTCTTTTAAGAAATATTGTTCTCTTCACTGTTGACTAAACAATGTGAGTGTATTTGCTGTAATATTTTTAAATTAATAATTTTAAAATGCGAATAAAACGTCCTTTGATCAATGTTAGAACAGACTTAAAAGCCGCAAGGAATACTACAGCCTTTGACTGTAATAATGCGCCCTACTGAGTTATAATATAGATAGGACCCTGCTCGCGCTCTGATTGGTCGAAAATTCGTGTTTAAAACATAAAATATAGAAAAAGCATGTTTTATTGTTTCTCACTACATAACCTCTATGTCACAAAGCAAACATTTGAGTAACAAACTTTTGAGAACACTCGAGCAATGTATAGAATGATTCGGCCGGTCGTGTTTTATCACAGTGTAATACACGGCTTAAAGCTTCTTTAATTTGTTAACTGATAAAGTGTCATTCAACGTTAACAAAATGTATCGCTCTTACCTCACAAAATCTGTCTTCAGTTTGAGATGTAGAATCTTTGACTTCTTTCTTGTTTAAAACTTGTTTTTTCTCTTTCTTTATCAGCTCTTGCTCAAGATCTCCAATCTTTTGCATCATTGCAGCAGATTGATTTTCCAAAGACTTTGCTCGCTCGCTTTCGGTTTTATAGTCCTGTATAGCTTGTTGAAGCGTTTCTTTCAGCGATGAAATCTGAAACAATTACAGTTTACACGTTTACCCATTAAGCAGCGTACGTGAATGGTGTGCGTTAAGTGTGCGAAAGAGTTCACATCTTACGCAATAATGGAACAACATTCCTGAGAGCTGTTTATTAAGTGAAAACCTGTAAAGTTTTATCTACCAAAAATTCTATTTTTTTTTTTTTGGAATGGAATTGCATCATGTTGATTTTTTTCTGCAACATCGAGAAGAACTTTAAGACTTAATTCCTGTATAGATTTTCTTTGTGGGGATATAGTGTCAACAACAGTTGTTATTCTCTGTGTTTGTTCACCAGTATCATTCTAACGAACGTTCTGTGTTTGTTTGCACTGCTTATCTTTTGGCCAGCGCAAAGCTTTACATCATATTGAATAACAACTGCCCGGCACACGTGTGCCTACTTGCCCCGACAATTATGTAAAATATGGCGCTGCTAAGAAATTTAAAATAGACAAAATACGCTCGTCTTTACTCATTATTCCTTAAGTCGACGTCGTTACTTTAATAAGACAGTTAACACGATAGGCAGAAATGGTACGCACTCTACAGAGAAGCACTCGGTAAACCGAGTTTTTTTTAAGCGTGTACTATATACCTTATTTGAATAAGTATTCTTCAGCTCTTCGTTACTTTCTTTTTGCGACTGTAATCCCTCTTCAGCTTGGGCGAGACGCGCTTTTAGTTCGTCCTCTTCTTTCAACATGGATTCTATTTTAGTCTTCTGTTCCATGTTTTGTTCCGACCAGTTGCTGTTTAGCTGTTCTAAAGAATTGTGTGCCTCTGACAACGACTCGTACTCCTTTTTCATGTCTTCAAGATTACTTTCTAAATCCTGTTTCTGATAACAATAAACATGTTGAAAAAGGCGATGACTTCAGGGGTAACGTAAAGTTTTTTGCACTTTACTCTAGCCTTTTGGAGGGAAAAGCAGATGATTGCTCGGATCAAATGTGTTTTCTTGTATTGAAGAGGAGTGGAAACTAGTGACAGTTAGTTTTTACCTTGAAAAGTGACAACAATGCAGACTCATTCTCCAAGGAAATAATAAATAAGAAAATCCTTGTAGGATGTACTATAAATGTACAAATCTTTGATTTTTTTTTATTTAGTTGTCGGGCTATCAACACTAATTTCGGTTCCGTTTTTGCCCGATTGGAAGAAAACTGTAGCAGCACTGTGTTCTTCGGTTTCGCGAACCAGTTGGTGAGGTCGTTTAAATTAGGCTGTCTCACTATTTGTTGTAAATACCTGTTTATCCCACTCTGTCGTTCTGCATTTTAGTGTGTCCTCCAAGCGTTTCTTCTCTTCTTGTTCTTTACTAAGTGACTCAGTTAGCGTCTGGTACTCTGTTTTAATCTCGTCCAACTCGAGATGGGCAACAGCCTCAAGTTCGGAATGTTTGTGGATAGACTGTACATGTCGATCAAGCAAGTTGTGCGCTTCCTTCAGTGATTGCATCAATCTCTATTTAATAGGGAAAAAATGTTACTTTAAATTATGAAAGTTGAAACTGACCAATAGCTTTACGCAGTCTATGCGACATGGTTTATAGACTGCAGGTGATGAACAGCAAATGCGTGCAAATACAGACCTGGGCTTAGATTCCTGAAACGCCCAATACCTTTCGATACTAGACGAGGCCATTCCGGCCATGTCCCAGGAACTTAAAGGAGCTTAAAATGTTAGAAGAGCAATCTAAAGGTTTAGATAGAGTTTGAGTTTGCTTTTTACGGTTCATTCAACATGCTGGGTGGTTTATTTCTTTGTCTGGTAACCGACTTAAATGTGAGTCTTAAATGTGAGTCTATCCAACTCGAAATCTCATTGGCTACTTTGGACACTGTACACAATTACATATTGTTTCTTCTAGCTAATTTCTATCTGTATCTATTTGTTCCTATATCACTGTAAACCATCGTAAGTTTTTTTTTTTCTGTAAATAGTGTGCGATAATAAAAAACTGAAAACTGATCTGCAAACTATGGTCATGGGAAGAGACAACACAATCGATGGCTTACCTCATTTTCTTTTCTCGAACCTTCCAGTTGATTCCGCGATTTTCGGCAGACTTCATTTTGCTGCAACATAAACATATTTTTTATTATTCCATCTTAGCCGTACCGCCTCCAGTAGGGCTTTTCAAGTGGATCTATTTGACTTTTTCCACCTCATATTTGGAAATACTTTCCTAAAAATAGTTTGTACCAACTGAGCACCATAGTGATTGACTGAAATAACGATTTTCTTTTCTTTTTTTTTGTAAATTAAGTCAAGGTATTGTTTTCCGACTCTGCAGTAGACATAATTACAAAGATAACAAAATAGAGTCAATGTGTTGGTGCAAGCATTTAACGCTATCACAGCGTCAGTCTTTCTCAAGTGAATGTGAATGTGTGAATCGCCGTGAACTTGGGTGAACGAAGTCACGTGCCAAATCAACCCCGTATAATAGGCGTAGAAGGGATAGAGCCGAAAAGGCGCGGTCTCGACTGAGTATTGGAGACTGGCACAGATCAGAATTTCCATAATAATAATAATAACAATAATAATCGTCTTTATTGTTAGAGGACATAAGAATACGTATTCTAAGTTACATGAGGTAAGTTATATTACAACTCCATACAAACGGGATCTTATACTATATTAAGTTGAATTACTTTAAGACCTCCAAGGCCTCATGAATTCTCCTACTGGAGTTGTTTTCCTCTCTAGCTATGAAAGTCAATCTAGCACTGTTAGAATGTTCCTTTAACCGGATGTTTAAGGGTCGGCGGTTTCTGCAATATATATCTTTTTGCAATTAGCACACTCTAAATATTTGTAGATGACATTTATTTTAATTTATATATTTATAAAATTATTACTATTCATTTCTTTTTTTTTGTTTGGAGTGTGGAGAGCCAAAACCCTCAAAGTAGGCAAAGAAATTAAAACTATCACCTTTGCAACGCCAACCGTCACCTCAAAGACTGAACAAGATAGTGTAAAGTATCAATTAATAATGAGCTTAATAACATTTAGTTTCTGGTTAGAGAGCTTAGCCAGAATTTCTTATTAAATACATCGGGAAGCTATCTTTAATGGGTACCACACTACTGATCTCGCTATTGTATTCTTAGCATACCATTTGCAGTTCTCTCTGCAGAGCATCAGCACGGCTACGCTCCTCCTCAACATAACGCACTGCAGAGTCTTTCTTCTGTGCAACTATTGCTTTTAAGGTAACAAGCTCGAACTTTTTAGATTCCAGCTCTCTCTTATGCGATTCCAACAGGCATTTCTGATGCTCATTGGTGTACATTAGTTTTCTGTGAAGCTGAGAGGCTGCAGAGACTGAAAAGAGATTTGGGAAAACGTCATATCCTTCTAACCGGATCCTGTTGAAACAAAAGAAGTTAGCTGATCAAGTATATATGAGGTTTAAATACATGAGAGGTCATCGTAGTTGTGTACGACACAGGCAGGTATCAAAATAAAGTCTGGAAAAATATTCAGAATGGCAACGCGATTGAGTCAAACCCCAATTTTTTTCGGTACCGAGCCAATTGCAAGCTGGTGATCTTGTCAGCCGTGGTATCACAGCAGATGTAGAGGAGCAGGGATGGTGCAGTGCTGAGAGCGCTCGCCTCCCACTAATGTGGTTCAGGTTCGATTCCGGCCCACCTGTCAAAAGCTAAGATAATTCAAAACGTCCTTGGTGCACAAACTTTAATTTTATTGAAGGCTTCACAACTTCGAGTAAACCACATGTGGCATGCTTTGATCGTAATTTGAGCTTATCAATAAATGAGCCTTTTCTACCGGCCTGTCACATGCTGCGTGCGATCCCGCTTTCTGGATTGCAAGCTGAAGAGTACTACGGCTCCAACAACGAATGAATCCCAACGAGTCTTTGTCTTGGATGTCCTAGTGGGAGCTACTTGCCATCCAGCATGGTGGATTTCGTACCATGTAGCCGTTTGCAGCAAAAAGCAAATAAAGTAGATCACTGCGTTTCCAGAAAATAACGTAATCTGTCCTACTTACACCTTGCTTCTGTATTTTCAACGAGGTCGGCTAGTTGAGTGCATTGATCAAATGCCTTTTTGCTCCGCTGCTCTAGACTAGATATCTGCGACTCGTAACTGTCTCGCGCAGAGTTCTGCAGTTGGATAAGCCGCTCCTGTAAAGGAAAAAGAAAACACAGCCGATTCAATGACGCAGCAAGTGTCTGACACTTGCTGCGTCATACACTGAGTACCAAGGCATCTAGGATCCAAGATGGCGGAACATGCCTGATGAGGCTGAGATTTCAGCGAAATTTATAGCAGTGATACAAAGATATTTTTAAATATTCTAACTCCAGAATCGTGCGTTCAAAGGATAAAAAAAAAGACAGAGAATGTCAAATTACCGAAGTTTATCAAATTCTTTTATCGCTTCGACGAAAGAACTTTCTGAAGCGAAGCTGATAAGCGTTCTGATATGAATGCCGCACTCTTAGTGGCTACGCTCCTCACTACCAATTTTGTTGTAGCTAGTGAGTGGCCAGCTGTGTGCAGCTATTAGCAGAACAGCTAAGGGGGTCACTTATTCGCGTATTCAAAGTGTCTGTGAGGATAATTTAGATAGGGTTTTGAACGACTAGTAGACTAAAGTTTAGTTATCTGAAAACTATAACATTATCCGCGTTTGATTTCTATGCGTGATAGTTGACGTGGTCACGTGGTCGCACGAAAGTAATCTAGAGCTCATGATCTAATTGTTAAATAAAAATTTAGTATGGGTGGATCAGTGGTGGTGGATTTACGGTAAGGGGTAGAGGTGGCTGGTCTGCATAGTGGAGTAGTGGTGGCAGAGGTAAATAGGGTTTGGGTGTTTGCCTCGAGTTTATAAGTCGGGATTAAGACAGAGATAAAGTATCGATCGTATATTGGCTTACAGTAGAAATATCGATCGTGTATTGGCTTACAGTAGAAAGAGACAAAGATCTGGGTCATTGTGCGCTGCGACTGTATTTAAAGGTTCTGCGATTCAAGCTCTGCCAAGTTTCTTTCTCTTGTACTGTTAAAGAGACAAGACAATTTAATCTCGCATTCCTTTGCCCACTGTCCATGTCGACAAACCGGTACCGGTGAAAAAGGATCCTTTCTCCGTGCACGTAAGACGCTGAACGCAAGGAAGCACCTTAAAGGGCATCAACAATATGTAGTGTTAGCTAAGTAACTAGCTTCGTGTCTGTTGTAGATCGTATTTGACTCACCTGTTCTCTTATCTTCTTTTCTAGGTTGTACTTTACCAGCTGAAACAGGTTAAATTCAGTGATACCGTATAAAATTCACCACTTTTCACTTCAAGAAAAGAACATTTTTTTTTTAAAGTAAGCGATAAAAAAAGGAAAAGTATTAGTAAAATAGCAAAACTAGACCAAAATTGCTTAATGAGAATTTGTTACAACAATGCACTTGAATTACCTTAGTAACGCTATTTCCCTGCACAAGGGCTTGAAATTATATAAGCCACAACATTGGGATAGAAAACTCGGTCACTAGTGATATTTTGTTTCATTTTTCCGTTGTAAAAAGTATCTAAGTTTCAATTAGATATTTCACACAAGCCTTTATATTACATTTGGATAAGTTCATGTTGTATAGAACCACAGTTCAATTTCTCTTTTTTGCGAGTGGAGGGAGGGGGTGCTTGTTTGCTTGTAGTAGAACCAGTTTTTACTCACAAATTGTCTGGATTCAGTACTTACGTGAAGAGCTCTAAATTCGTCTTTCAGTATCTTAAGTTCTTTCTCGGTGCATTCTGTCGCCAGGGTCAGTTTGGCCTGAAACGTGAGTGCTTAGTATAACTGAACAATCCAAAGTGAAGAACAGTCATAACGGGAAAAATGATCTTTGTGCTATTTGCGTATGCAAACATGTCTTACCTTATCTTCTTCGTACTGCAGCAGGCGATCCTCTTGCTAGAAAAAAGAAAAAAAAACAAATACGAATTAATGATCTGACTGTTTCCAGCTCACGTTATATCAGCAAACTTATCACTGGATAATAACTTTACCTGCTTTTTCATGTCGATCTCCTGCTGCGCGTGTTGCTGAACTAAAGCGTTGTTTTTTGACATTTCTTCTTCCTGAAAAATTATCGATAAAAGGAATGTGGAGCATTTTAGAAATGGAAATCAAGCTAAGAGGAAGGGAATAGTGTATATGGCAAACAAAACGGACTTCGAGATGTCTACTTATTTGCTCGGTCCATCTGTCTGCCTGTCCGTCCGTTCGTACTTCCGTCCGTCAGTCTGTCTGTCTTTTCCTCTGTCTGTCTGTCTGTCTGTCTGCATGTCTTTCGGTCGTCAGGCGATCGGTCACTCGATCTGTCTGTGTGTCTAAATGGTCTCTTGTCGGTCAGTCGGTCGGTCGATCGCTTGCTTTTAAGTTATAACTAGGTTGCTTTCTATGGCTAGAAGTATTGCTGGCTTTCTGGTTTATCTAGTGGCAGGGGCGGATCCAGAAAATTCAAGAAAGGCCAGCCAGAAACTAATCCCAGCATTATTGTATTTCCCTAGGACATAATGTGTAATCCATTCATATAAAAGAGTGTAGTACAGAACGAAGTACCTATCGGCAGTCTCGCACATTTATACATCCTATTACTGGAACAAATCGCGGCAGTGGATTGATAAATGTCATCCTTCTTTGGTTACGCTTGGCGTACTTGTCAACAACAATATTACAATGTCAAGAAATATCTTTGCGAATAATTATAAAGGGCAGCAACAGTGCATTTAGACAATCTTCTCTCATGGTACTCCGATAAGTATTCTTCACAAAGCGCTGTGAAGTTTGCTTCCTCCAGAAATTGCGCTTGTTACCAAGTGTGACCAACACGTGGCGCAGATTTGTATGCACATTGGGCTAGAGGTTTGAGTATTTGGCCTTTGCAATTAGTGCCGATTTTTCAGGTCACTTTTTGTTTGAATAGTTAATAAGATATTATAATTGTTAACACAAAATTTACTTGAAAGAGCTTAAAAGGAAAGCCGGTTAGATGAACTGATGTTGTTGGTTGTTACAAACACGCTTTGAAAATACAAGAAACTCCTCGTCTCCTCCCCTAAATCCGCCTCTGATTGGTTAGTTTTTGTTAGACCAGTTGGTTTTGCTTTGATGCTTTGAACGTGATTGCGCATGGTTAGATGGCTACTTCCGTTCCCACTGTCGTTATGACAATTGTTTTTCTCTTAATGTCTTTCTTCTGGTCTTTTTTTCTTAATAGAAATATACTTATATGTGTAAAAATGTAGCTCCAAAGTTCTTTGTTCAAGTTGAACATTTACACACTTTTGGGTCGTATCTGTTTCGGATGCACAACACGTTCAATTTGTACTGATTAAGGAGTTCGGAGGCGTACGAATTCGACCGCCAAGAAAAACAAACGTGTCGGATTACCTTTCTGCGTTCCAGTTCATGCTTTTCAGTCATTAAGGTCTTGATTCTTTCTTCATTTTCCAAGTCCAAAGTCTGTAATAAAACACAATTAAAACGATACAGGTAGGCTTCTCACCTACTGAATTACATTACTGATAATAGCCGCTAAAAGTTTATTTTACCTTTGCTTCCAGCAATCATGATGAATAAGCTATCATTTTCATAAATGTGCTATGCAAGTCAATAAGAAGTAAGGTTCACGGCTTTTTATGGTTGACACAGGCCTCAATTTTTTCGATTCCCTGACTTTTCCGTTATAAAAATAATATTTCCGTGACCAAATAAACACAAAGTTCTCAGATATAGTAGTGGCTACTGGCCTCAACTTACAGCCGCGCTTTCTACTCGTTCATTAAAACTAATTACGCTTTTAACAAATTTTCCATCTTCTTTAGACAAAAATATCGTTGCGATCGGCCGTATTAAATTATGTTAATTCTCCCTAACTTTTCTTCAAAATATCAATTTTTCTCTGACTTAAAATATAATTCCCCGATTTTTCCTGACCTCGTAGAATTTTTTTTTCCTGACCTGTAGCAACCCTGTTTTACAATAACGATTTACGATCCTATAGATGTTAGCCTTGATTCATATTATCAGTGGAAAATTGGGTAACTATATGTGCTTTTCGCGTGTGTTTTCACACAAAGGTCTAATGTGGTGATTTACCTACCCTTTGAATCCGTAACTCTTCTATTGCCTAAAGATAATAAATAAAAAAATAACTCACCAAGCGTTAAAGGTATTAAAGGCCCTCTAGAGTTCTGTCTTGTAAATTATTACAAATTGCCATGTATGTCAGTTTGTCATAATAAGCTGTGTTCAGAGGGTTTTTGGTACGTTAATATACTGAACTCACAATGTGACCGTGACTGCTACGGGTTGTATTGAGTAAAGTTAGCACCTTTCCCGCGATAATGAAAATCTAAACCTACAGTGTAGCTATCGGTTATTTCTAAAAAGTACGATGGAGGATTGTTTAAAAGCGTCACTAAGTATACTAACCACAAAGAGGTTGTTTCTAAACCGGACAGCTCTTGACTCATCGATGCCGATACCAATCTCATCAACGTTGCAAGAAGTATTTGAAGGTTGCAGATCGTCTCTGAAAGCTTGCTTTACCTGCGTGCTACTGAAGTTTTCTGGCAGGGTTTCTTTTTGGGCGAGGTGTTCGATATCATGTGTGACCTCCTTCTCTATATTCTCTCTGTTTGAAGTTAAGTCCTTGCCGCGTCTTTCATCGCCACATTTGTTAGAATTATACCACACTGCTGTGATCTCCAACTCAGACAGTTTGCTGTTGTTGTTACTACCGACGTTGCTTTTGCTGTCACTTATTTCGTTCTTGTTTTCCTAGCAGAAGGCAATCAGAGAGTAGGAGACCATTCATTTGGACATCTAATGCATTATAGCAAGAGAAGATCTGAAGGCAGCTCAATTAACCTTCTCTTGATCATATTCAAAGAAAAATGATAACACTTCCGGCGCACTGCATACCTTTGCACCCGTCAAATCTTCGTCAAAGCTGCTTGATTCATCCAGAGAAGTCAAAAGTTCCCTCTGCTCTTCTTCCGACAAATCTAATGAAAGAGTTAACCGATAGCAAGCGTTTCGTGAACAAAGTTCTACTTCTGATAACTTGTCGGCCTCACTTGTATATATAGGGATAAATTTTTGCTCTGCTAACGAGGGTCATAGCTACCGACCGCTTGTGTTGTGGAGGATGGTGGGAGTTTAAATTTATTGAGGTAGTTAAGGTCAACGGTTACACAGATCAATTTGTAAAAAGCTGTCAAAACACCACAACATCTGCAAGCCAGCCTGAAGAACGTAGAGGTTTCATCACTATATCGCACATACA
>Ga0126337_10000633_pt1 | contig 18648 bp, 12 predicted proteins | sample DipCmetagenome_FD_92527 | JGI IMG/M metagenome (GOLD analysis project Ga0126337, IMG submission 92527) | Coral microbial communities from La Bocana,Puerto Morelos, Mexico - Diploria C A metagenome | ecosystem: Host-associated > Invertebrates > Cnidaria > Coral | place: La Bocana,Puerto Morelos...
GAATTATAAAACTATAATTGAATTATAAAACTATAATTGAATTATAAAACTATAATTGAATTATAAAACTATAATTGAATTATAAAACTATAATTGAATTATAAAACTATAATTGAATTATAATTGGAAGCGTAAACAAGTATATTTATGTTTAGCAACAAAACACTTATCTTTATCGGTAGTGCCAGATTGATTTTCTTCATACAAGTATTTGAGAGATTGTGCAAACCCTTCCGGCAAGGGAAGACTCTATACAAAGAGACGACTTCTAATTTGGCAGACATTTACACCATTGAGTATTTTGTAACAACTGTATTTCAATTCTACCCCACAACGAAAAAAGAAAAAAAAAAAAAGAAAAAATGAGCAAGCTTCCTCTGTATATAGGAGTCCCCATGTTCACTAAGAAAGGATATATTGATTAATAACAATGTCTTAGCTTTCTGATTATTAAAGGTAGGAAAATACGAAACTGCATTCCAAATTTTACCTCACACACATGTTAGATTATTTCAATAGTAATAAAAACATCCCAAAAAAAAATAACTGAGGTTCTTTTAGGCTTGGCTAAATCTATATTATATCCTTCTTGACATGCGCATAGTGTGGTTCTGGGTATAAATTTAGGACGGCTCCATATCAGAAAATGTTCACCTCAGGCTCTTATCACAAATTGAACAATTCTAGTTATTTATGGCTCTTAACAGCAGGACTAATAAAGGGGCCACTCGTTCATCAGTATGTTCAGTATGTACACTCTCTTTTCTTACTTGAATAATCATTTACTTAAACAACGAATAATTACGTGTAACTAATGGTGTAAAGTAAATGTATGACTATGAATGCTTTACGATGGGTGTGCTGCTTTGATCGAGGAGTTTTATTCGTCAAAGCACACGTCCCATGCGCCTCCTACATCGACTTTCGTTTATGTATACTCATAACATTTATTTTTGCTTCAGTCAAAAAAGCATAGAAGCACTGCAATATAACCATGGGATTATTTATAATGTAAAATCAGGCCGTACGTGAAATTACAGCTCTCAAAAAATGAATTACTATTTGATGATCATATATTTTTGTTGTTGTTGTTCAACTCCTCCACGCTTTGTAAATAGCCAGCTGGTCAGCCTCCCACCAGTTGGGATTCTTAACAAATTTCTGTTCTATTTTTAATATTTGTTTGCTCATTTACAGTGTCCACAATTAGCACAACAGTGCTAAATACTCTGACACTTAAATAAAGTAACTTATGTTAATTTTAATTTTTACAAAACACAATTAAAACATGCATTACTTTAAATGCAGGTCTCATTACGATAATCTACTTGCGAAACAACACTTGGGTTTCCTACAATTCTGGTTTACTTATGAGGGCAGTACAATACTGAGTACAGTTTCTTACCGAAAATACAAGAGCTTGCGTTACAAGTACAATATTCCAGTTATAATATAAATGTGGCATGTCCAACAATATGATCAAAAGGATGAAGTTTTCACTTATATTTAACAAATATAAAGCTATCTTACTAGAAATGAATTGTAAGTCCTTTTTTTCGGGGGAAGGGAAGATATGGTAAAAATTCACAATACACGTGGATCTTTGAGTCCACACTCTCTTTCGTTTGCTTATATCTTAATTTCTGTCAAATCAACAAGATATATTCCATGGTTTTGACTGCTCTGGCTCCATCATCTGTAGCCTCATTTTAATACGTACTGGAATCATCTGTGCCAAACCCGATTCAGGAATTACAGTTTTTGCAGTCGTTTTCCTCGTTACTAAGGAAACCTTTTCTTGCTCTTAGAAGTTGCAGTCAAAGTACTCACAGCGAAAACGCCTCTGAACCAATAAGCGTCTTCTATGTGTTACGACCTTATGAGGTGGCGTGGTATTCCTAGTCAGCGATCAGTAAGTGCAAAGAGGAGGCCTGTTTTCTTTCTATATTTTGACCTCAAATTGTGATCAGTCTCATAGTAATATAGAATTTATTTGTTAAAGAGAGCTGGAAAGTAACAAACTAACATGAATGCATTGAACAGTTGCTTTTAGCATTTTCCTCAGTTCATTCTTACAGCACCAAGATGTATCCCATCGCTTTGACGCCATAGGATGCACCATCGTTTCCACATGTGTTGCTGTCATCATGTCGGCCTGCAGTACCAAATCCAATTCTAGAATCGCAAGGAATGCAGTCATTTTCGTTGTTACTAATGATACCAATTCGGGCCTTACTTAACGTGGCTGAACCACGTACTGAGTTGAGCCCTTCCCTATTGCAGTTGGGTTGCAAAGAGGCCTGGGAACCAATCAGCGTCTTCCACGTGCTACGACCCAGCGAGGTGGTACGGTATTGCCCATCAGCGATCAGTAAATACAGAGATTTGGCGCCCTTGTTGATGAGAATGAAATTAATTTGTTTGCCGATCTTCATTCCGAGACAGATCTTGGAGAAGGGTGTGTTCCAGTAGGTCGGTAACTTGGTCTCTGCTGCGTCAAACTCGGTCTCCCCTCCAGGAAGATTGTATTCGTTTCTATCATTCCAGTATGCTGAGTTATAATGAAAGGTGCTCTAAGAACAAAGGAAATATACTCGTATCACTTAACCCTAATGAATTACCTATTACATACCACAAATATACAGGACATCAAAGTGCCTATGAGCCCAATAATGAAACAGAGTTGAGGCCGCTGGACATCCTGAGCTCATTTGAATCAATTCTTTGGTCATTCCTTCTACTTCCGGGCAAAGTTATATACAGATCTACACTCAGCTCTAGGAAATAGAAACACTGCCAAACGATTACTCGTCTTGTGATTTGTTTTGTTTAAATCCAATTCGAAAAGCCCGGCAGCGAGCTACGCAAGAGATAAAAAACAGCAACAGTACTTGATTTAACTCCGTACAATTGAACATTAAACTTTGAATTCGACGCGACGTCACTGGGGGCCTTTGCCGTCACTCCCGAGAGACCCAAATGTCACAAAATTCCATGATTCAATATTTGGGGAATACCATTTTTATTTCAGTAATTCAATCATATGGGTAGTAGAACGTTTATGTTAAGTGGGAAAACACAGTTTTGTTACAGGTAGTATGCAGCAAATAAGAAAAGGGCATAATATTACTTGAAATCACTATTAAAATCTAGTTTAATCCATATGTATTAAAATGAAAATTTCTCAGCAAGCCTTATATATATATAAAAGAAAATATAAGAGAGTGATCATAACAACCTAGTGCTACCTTGCTGCCGTTGATCTTCATGACCAGCGTCCATCCACCACCTCCGCATGCGCCAATATCATCTGTCACGTGACAGTAAACAGGAATTGTTGTTGACGCCAGCTTTAGGGGATAGGCTTTGTTACCTTCAGACCTGAGGAATATCAATTGAGAATTGTTTCCCTCGATCTGTGCGAACTGTCCATAATATGGTGGTTCTGTATCACGGAGGTGTCGACGCAAATCGATTGTTGGATTTTTATGGAATTGTAGTGGTACTTCTGTCCAATATTTATCGAGTTATAGAAACACGAGTGAACGTTTGGGAGAACGAGAAATGCTGTGGGAACGCGAGCCGCGGACGAGTGTTTCCACAGCTTTTTCGAAACCAAAATTTCACGATAAACCCCAGCAGGAGTGAAATCGAATTATTATCGTGACGCAATAGTTTTAAAAAGCCCCGTTTTATACATGTTTTCGGTCTACACTAAAATGCAAAGCTAGCGTTTTGAAATTATTTTGTCTGAAGAGCGTTTTCAAAAAGCTCAGATTTCGTGTCTATCATCGTAGACGACAGGCCCAACAGTAGAGCTGTTATAGAGCTGCGTATTGAAATTTCTCCGGCGTTGTGCCGGCGACCTTATTTGTATATTACATAGTGTATGTTTGATTACGTGCGTGCATTAACCGTTGCGGCTCTTCCCAAATAAAATAAAATAAAAAAAAAAGTATTAGCCATTTCACAAAGACCCTTTCCGGTCACGATGTCTCATGTGGTCATGGCTCTGTTGGATTCTAAACTTACAAGTTATTCTCTAATAGTTCCTTGCAGGTTTCTGGTGGATCTGGAAAAAAAAAGAAACAAAACGTTGAAGAAAACGGAGAATGGTTCTTAAAGAGCGTTCGTAAAGAAAGTTCGAAGTGTTCCGAACCTCTCAGGAAACTATACCCTTGGTTTATTGGTTATGAGTTTTCAGGCTATGTATTTCGAGCGAGATTTGTAATGATGATAGTACATGTAAATCCGGCGCCAAAGATTGAATCTCTATGAGTCTATATAGGGCAGAGGAGTCAATAGTAATTACCCATCTATGTCATCCATAACAGAAGAGTATTACTTGCCGTCGTGGAAAAGCTACCAGTCACCAGTTCAGAGATTACGTTTCCTCCTAGGTGGCCGGGCTCGAGAAGTTAAACGGTAAGTGCATCGCTCTAGAGAGTTTACAAAGAAAAAAATCTGCTGGTTTACCTGATAATTCGCAGTTTTCTCCCCTAAAGTATCTTGGACAGATGCAAAGATATCTATTTGTTGTAAATCCATTCAGGCAGGTTCCATTATTAAGGCAAGGACTACTGGAGCAAGCATTCTAATTAAAACAAAAACAAAAAACGAGAATTACATCAGCCTTCCATGCGATCAGGTTTGTGCATGCCCTGTTTTGTACATATAATCAATGCTACGGAGGTAAAAACAAACAAACAAACAAACAAACAAAAAACAAAACAGAAAAAAACAAAAACACAAGACAATTCATAGTTTTATTGACTGCCTCCTATAGAAACAGCGAGCTTTGCTCCGTTTCATACAAAACTACCTCCCAAAACTACCTCCCAAAAAGTATTTTTTTTGGTGACCACTTAAATTGTCGACTTATTCATCACAACTTTTTCATCGTGACTTGCAATTTTATTTTTTGGGCGTACTAAGAAAGCCACATCTTTTAAACACGAATTTAATTTCTCACCTCCGTGCCAACATAAGTAAAACCTGCTCGATGTTTAAAATCGTCAGGATGTAAAGAGTGATCCGAATCACTCAGCTCGCAAATCACTTTGTCGTCAACTAATGGACCGATGTTGACTGACACGCATCGACTCTCCATAACACATTGACCTCTGCAGGGATTACGTTCATCCATGAGTAAAGTAATGTTTTTAATCACGTGACCCTGGAGAGAATACCCATCCTTCGCGATAGGCAATTTGACATGTCGCCTGCACGTTTCTGTGAATTAATAAAATAGATTTGTGATAGTAGTCTATTCTTCGTCATTTGTTAAGTCTGCTGGACGATTTTTAACCCTCGGACATAACAAGGGGGGAGGGGCGGTGGTTGCCACCCCTCCATAAGGGTTTTTTTTGAAAGGACGATTTGCTCTAATGGGTTGAGACGTTCCGTAGCTGTTCCTTCATTCTCTTCGGAAATGTCGATATGTCGATTGCGTGTTCATCGATTTTGACGTTGCCATAGCAATCATCAAATTAATGTAGGTTTGATCAAACATTAGCCCTTTGAGATTACTCTCTATTTTGACCCAAGTGTCTTCATCAAATTGGGGCCATTTTTGTATTTGTACATTTCATATCCAAAATAACGGATCAAATGTCAAACAGCAAACGTCATTTGTCGCTGTATGGCTTTATCACCAACAAGAAAGGGGGGGGGGAGGAGTCCATCTAACTTCCTTTGTACCACGGTGCAAGTTTGTGTTAGCTTGTTGGTCCGAGGGTTAAGCTCTAGAGCGGGCCTAGTTTGGTATACATGTATATAGAAAGAGGTCTAGTTGTAAAAGTACATGTTCAAGAAAAAAATTAACAAAAGCAAACAAGAATAGACGGCTCCATTGTACTCGATGTATGGAGTATCAGAATGAGAAAGGGAGGTGGAATCGTGACTAATAATCCTATCCTTGGGCTAATAACTCTCCATCTTGTGTTCATGATCAGATAAAATTTTGGAGAACGTGTGTATTGGACTACAATATCCAGAATAGTCAAGGTGTCGGTATAAGTATTATCCATTTCAATCTTTACGTCTCTAAGACATCTGGTCTCTTAACCTTATTCAACGACTTGATCCGTTTTGAGGTTGACTAAGCTTTAAAGTGCAGATATGTCCAGGATTGAACGCTAATGAGATTCAAATTCCTTATGATAAGCATCACAAAGTGTCCTCGTTGGTAAAAAGGCACCAAAACACACACAATTCTGTCAAATATGAAGTAATATGAAGATGTCAGATAACCTTACCAAATATGAAGTACTATTTGAACAATACTTGCGTTCAATCCTGGACATAAGTGTGTACAAAGGGTATTATCGTTTAGACAGATTGAATGGTCCCCGGATCAGTGCTCGACGGCATAGACACCGTAGTGAATTCAATATCAACTTCTTATTTAAACAACATTCAAGCTGTAGCCGTCAAACGTCGTCCTGAAAATCATCATCCTTGTCATGAGTATTTTCTATGTATATAATTTTAATCCGGTTGTTTTTGCTTGCTTCTTTGTTTGTTTTTAGTTTATTTTTGTTTCTCTGTTTATTTAATTTGTTTTTGTTTTGCTGCACAATACCGAAATAAGGAAATATGATAACCTGTAGGGTATTGCACTGACCCGATATTTAATTGGTTTGTGGATTGAAATTCATCTTTTCACTTTAATCATGAGAAGTTGTGGTTAACACTTTATATTTATCAGTTAATTTTGTAGATAGTTGATCTTTTGCGGTTGAATAAAATACGCTTAAACAACTTCAAAGTTAACAGTTTAACCAAGTTCATTCGGCTCCAGACTGAAGTTTTAAATGAATTTTTTTTCTTTGTCGCTGTTAGTGGACAACAAAATTACTTAGAAAACAAGAAATCATTTTGAAAAAGGCAGTTGGATTTTCAGTCTCTTGAAAAATTGAACAGTTTTTTATATTAATTGAACTTTTTTTTTCTCTTTTAAGTACCTAACATTGGTCTATATAAGATAATTGCTTGTAGAAAAAACTAAGCTACACTAGTTGTTTTTGTTATCGACGCTCTACTTTGAGGTTACTCACTAACCTTGGCTTGCAACTGTGACAGGTTCAACCCAAACTCCCCAAATTAAGGAGGTGATGAACGATGCTAGCATGACAGATGTGAACATTTAAATCTATCGAGGTCCTTTGAAACCACACGCTTGATCACCCCAAAGTTTACGTATGTTTTAAACTTGTTTTGTTAATCTCATGGTTTATTGCTGTTAGTTATTAATTATGCAAAGCGTGAAAGCTGGCGGACTGGCTACGACGTCATTGCCACAGTTAGAGCTTTTCAAATTCAAATTCGGTTGAAAAGCCGTAATATATTTTTCTTGTTTTGATACATCTCTTTACACTTTCTTTTGCATGCTGATGAACTAAAGAATATACGCATTTACTTTTTTTGTTACTTCTGAAAAGAAAGTTTTTTTTCTTTGACATTTGTCCTTCGACACGGCTCTGTTTTATTTTTTAACTTAAAATTTATCTGTTGTCTTACAAGACAATAGTCTCAGCTGGAAATTCAAAACGAGTCCCTGCTTCTTTATGTATATAAGAACTCTATTCTTAACATCGGTATATTAGTTCCGATCAGGAGGAAAGCTTCTTGTATTAGTTAATCAAGTAAAAATGAGCGACGACGCTGACAACAAGGTAACATCGGCAAAGTGAGGCTAAATTGAAAGTTTGCATGGGTATGTGTCTGTCGGTGTTACCAATTGACTTTTTAAATTAATTTCTGTTTTCCTTTCAAGTTAATTGTTGAAAACAGCTCTTGACAAGTTTTAACTCCAGAATTAACTCTCCTCACTAGCTGTTTATTCGCCCCTTCTCCTCCCAGAACATGTCGTCGTGTCATCTGTTTCTGCATGGTCAAGTCATTTGACATTGTCATGGCAATACTGAGCAATCGTACGTTATAATTTGACGTAATTTGACGTACGGGCTAGTGGACGGGGCGGGGGGAGTGGTGGGAATGACTGTACTTGTATGGCTTCTTCCAAAATCGGGTGAGATGACCAAAACCTTGCGCTATGATTGGCTATTCCAGATGGATAGCATATTTGTTAGTTCCTTTCAGGATAAACAGTTATTTTCCTGACCAATAAATATATATCTTAGCAACAACAACAACAATGGCGTTGATTGTATTTGATCCTTGGTTGATTTTTCACTTCTTGTCTTTGTGTTCCAATGTTCTTTGCAATTTACAGTGTAATTTCGGTTTTCATTTTTAATAACAATATTGTGAAAGAAGCTCTTACTCTTTTACTGGTTCTTCATTCGTCCCTCCGAAAAAACTGTTTGGAACTGATCGCTCCTTTTAGCTCGTGACTGGATTCGCTAAAAGGTACCTGCAGAGTTTGACGTGTCACTGATAGATCTCGATACAATTCTGTCCTAGAGCTAGCTTTCCAGAAGGCTTATCGTAGCTCAAATGTAAAGAAATAACTGTCCTGTATGCCTTTCGAGACCAGGTACACTAAATTCACGGTAATTTCATCGAATCATGAATTGTGCAAGTTAATTAAGAGTGAATTCGAGTCGAAATCAAAATAAATAAACATTTCGAAGTACGTCAATTATCGACCGGAGCCCACAGAACTAAATTGCTTCCACGCTAGCGAATCACAGACAGTTCCGATAGTTAACCTAGACGGCGAACGCCTAAAATTGATAAACTGAACAAGGAAATGTCACTCACGGTCGGATCAGCGCTTGACCTGATGTTCTTGACTCCGTTCGTAGCAAAGTTTTGCTTGCACCCAGGATGTAATTCAATTTCATGGAACGGGAAAGTAGCGTTTCGACAGTACAACAGATTTTTTCTACGTCTTTAACCACATCAAAGTTCAGGCTAGAAAAAAGCCTACAGCAGCTACAAATGCCTAGTCCATTGCACGTGTAAGCCCTAAATTGATGGGTCCAAAGCTCTTTGCTGTCTAAAGCAAGCACAACATTATCGCCACAGTGCGAACGGACTACAGTTACGGGCCTAAATGACGACCCATTTAATTGTACCGCTCAGGGCCGTTTCATGTACGGTAATGGACGAGGCTTGCTAGCAGATCGTTAGACTTGCACCTTCATTGGACTTAATGATGTCCTCTGGCAGACCTCTTTTAGACAGCAGTTAGAGAACGCCAATTGGTCGGCTCCGGCTGGGAGTCAACGTACGAACTAAACTTCAGACGGGTGTGGCCTAGGTTAAGCTCAACACCAATTGAAAAGGAGATAAATAACAGAAAAGCAAAAAAAAGATAAATAAAGGAAACACGCAGCAAGAACCTCTCTGCGTCTCATGCAAGCTAAGCTTTACAAGCTGCAGCCATTAGGAAAGCAAACAAAAAAATAGTCACAGGTTACATTGAATGAAGGGTTAGAAATCTGCAAGCACCTTTTTGGAAAACAGTCCGATACTGTATATAAATATGTCCATGTCCGTACTGAGAGTGCTGTCTACCTCGTGTACTCCTAACGAAACCATGCCATGCCTGTAAAAACCGTTGAAGTCAGTAAAAATGAGCCGAACGAGTCGAAACAAAGCTAAATTAGAAGTGAAATTGATCATTTGACTTGCCGCAGTAACCTAGACATGCTTCACCTCTGCGATTATTTCACCTAATTGACCTCACTATGCTTTTATAGTACCTTGTTATGCCTTTACAATGGGTTAAACTGGCCGATCATTGCAACAAGAGCATGGGAAGCAGTCAAATCGGTTATTTATGTCTATATTTCAGCGAAAAAAGTGCCTTTACATGACATTCATTCAATATATATATATATATATATATAGTTTATGATCGACGAATGTTTTACGGGGTTTGTAAAGGTCTCTATTGGCAGTAAACCGTACAATGTTGAACGTTTTTAGTCTTTCACACAAGCCTTTTATATATCAGTTCTCGACCTTTATGCGCCTTTGCACCTCATTTGTCCCTTGTTTATTGTTTTGAATCTTATCCAACCCTCAAGTGTCACGTATAGGGGACTTAAAATACTGATTATAGCCAAAGTAATTGAATTAGCTGCCTCCTGCTCATACATTAATCTAGCGCAGAAGCGCATACTCAAGACAAAATGCAAACGAGACAATAATCTTCGAGTGAATACTTTCTATCGCTTGTTTGCATCTGAATTGTTCTCACCGCACCAAGATGTATCCCATGGTTTTAATGTTTCTGTTGCCATTTTCTCCGTTAAACTTAGCCGCGTTTCCACACGTATTAGTGTCATCTGGATGCCCTCCCGTTCCAAACCCCATTCTGGAATCACACGATTGACAGTCATTTTCATTATTGGTAATGATGCCGATTCTGGCAGTATTTGTTTTGCAAACGGAATTGAACCCTTCTCTATTACAGTTTAACTGCAAAGAGGCCTGGGAACCAATCAGCGTCTGCCACATGTCTCGACCTAGTGAGGTGGCCCGATATTGCCCATCGGCGATCAACGAGTACAGAGAGTTGGCGGTCTTGTTGATCATAATAAACCTCATTTGTTGATTAATCTTCATTCCGAGGCAAATTTTCGAAAAGGGTGTGTTCCAATAGGTCGGTAACATGGTCTCTTGTGCGTCAAACCCGGTCTCCCCTCCAGGAAGGTTGTACTCATTTCTACCATTCCAGTACGTTGAGTCATAATGAAAAGTGTTCTAGGAAAGAATAAAAGCAGATCACCACCATTTCTAAACTCACCATTGCTAATCATACCAAAACCTTGATGTTCAGTTTAACGTTTCGCTAGAGTTACATACATGTTATTTGCCAGCTGGGAGTTCCGTATACTAAAAAAAAAAATAGCTTGAGAATGCTCCCTTTTTTTTTTTTGCGGTAAATTGGCTTTCAAGTGGGTTTGTTAACGCATTGGCATACGTGTCGCAGGTCTACTGAACTATTAATCACTATTAGTAAAAAAATATAGCGAGCGAATGAGCGAGTACCTCAGATACTATACGAACAAAGATGCATCAAAGACTGGGTGTATTTCGGGCTGCTTTATCTTACATGCATTAGCTCACCAGCTAACTTCTCCCACTTTTTTTACCGGTGAAAATTTTGTGAAAAGTCTAAAGTTGTACGTTACTCAAAATCAGACTTTCTTACCGTAGATTAAATTGAGTGTCAGAAAACAGAGAAAATCACCATGTGTTTCCACAAAAAAAATATCTTAAAAAAACAGTAACAATAAGAGAAGTAAACTTGACTGCAATTAACTCATTTTTTTTTTGCTTGAAATCTTACGGTGAGAGAAACACAGGATTAAACGCCTTACGGTGACTTTCGAACCTTGCTATTTAAAAGTGAAATGAGATAAATTTGCGTTGATTAATCGTCGATGAAAGTCGAAAGAAGGAAAAAGATTGGCGATTACCGCTAACTTTTACGACCGAAATTTAGGAGTGGTCCGTAACTCAGGGACCAAGACCGCTGTTGTACGCGCGATTAGCCAATTATATTCTAGGATTAAGAATTCCGCACCACTGAGAAGCTGCATACCCAAAAAAACAACTTAATATACAATTACTTTGAGAGCCTTATTTCAAAATAAGAGCACATTTTTTTTACTACCTTGCTGCCATTGATCTTCATGACCAGCGTCCATCCTCTACCTCCGCATGGCCCAAGGTCATCATTCATGTGACAATAGACAGGAAAGGTAGCTGATCCGAGCTTCAGAGGATAAGCCTTGTTACCTTCAGACCTGACAAGCGACAAAAAGATCGAACAAAACGCGGGGTATCTTCGCCTTGAAGATCGAAGTGATCGTAAAATGTTATTTTTTCTCCTTGTGAAAATGCTGACGAACACAAACACGTTACGTTTGTCAACTGTTTGCTTCGTTCTTCCCAGATGAATCTATGTTCTATATTTTTTAGCCATTTCTCAATACACAAGCACACTATAATCCTATTGTGGTTTTGGAAAAAATTCAGTTAAATTTGCTACTTACAAGTTGCTGTCATACAGTTCATTGCAGGTCTGAAATTTAGCTAAGAAAAGAATAAGAAAAAGTAACATGAGCAATTTAATCTAAAGTAACCTAATTTTTTTCTTTATTTTTGAAAGTAGAGGAATGTCACAAGGTAGAATTTTGTTTCCAAAGCAAGATACTATAACTATGAGAACGCTCACATAATAGTCTCATATTCAGTGGTGGAGCTTGGGGAGCCTTGGTGGAGCTTGTTCACCTTTGGGAGGAGGGGGGAGAACTGATTTGAAACTTGTCTAACTGTACTTAAAAATGGAAAAAAAAGCGAACCTTTTGGTGGCTAACTGTTGAGGCACATGACTCCATGTTTCTATAGCAGCCAAGGCCTCGAAGGGTATTTCACCGAAAATCTTAAATATCTTTTTAGAGATGTTTTGGATTTCATAGGGATTTAATTTCATAGGAATTTCATTTCAAATCTTAACAGTTCTCTTTCTTTTTATTTTCATTTTGTTTGTTAAAATAAGTTTGCAGCTATTATGACGTATTCAACAATTTCTTTGAAATTCAATCCCCCCGCCAGAAAAAAAAAAAAAAAAACGAAATAATAGAATTTCAAGATGAGGGATCAATATACATGCATATATATGATATGTATAGAAGTTTTGATTCGAGCCAACAAAGCTGCCTTGATGTCAGGACGGTTATAATAAGATTCACAGTCCAAAGCTCAACGTGAGGTATAAATATCAAGCAAACAGAGGTCGAAAACGGACAACTTCTGACATTAGAAAAAGCTAAAATAAAAAAAATTAATAATACGTTTCGGTCTTAGATGTTCATCAGCTACATAGAGAAATACAAAAAAACTGCTCCCCAAAGATATATGCACTGTTGACGATTACGCAATTATATGCCAAATCCCATTCAGGGCAAATTTTCTTTCAAACATTTACTCTAATTAATATGATTATTTGCGGTGTATAGGGTTAGTGTTTTCTTCATATACACGTTCATATTCATAAAAAATAGCCTGTTTCATTAACTTGATCCTCCCTTGATCCTCTCCCGCTAAGTTGACTTCGGTCGCGCATCATTAACTTGATCAAACGGAGCTATAGGCTTCCACTACCCTGTCACCTTGAAAGAAAATTGCTGGGAGGCCCAGTCTTCAATCACACAATACACCACTTCGATTGCTATGTTGCCAGCATGGTTGTCCTGGTGGTGTAGTGGTTATCACACCCGGGGGGACGTGGGTTGAAATCCCATTCAGGGCAAATTTTCTTTCAAACATTTACTCTAATTTATCATAATGTATGTGTAGATAGTTGCATGGCCAACATGACCGAAGAAGTCACTGACGACAAGGATTTAAAAGATACTTCACGCTTGCACTCATATAGAAAGTAGGATGAATACACAAAATGCACACAGCGAACTTGTCGTTTATAGGCCCAGTTTAATGTAGATGTTTCGCTCAATCCGGGGCTTCCTTAAAACAAGTTAATTTTACAACCCTTGGAATAAAAAAAAATAATGGCTTTAAAAATAAAATAAAACTGTAATCAAGCACTATAGTAAGCTACATTGGCTGTTTTACCTATTTGGCAGTTTTTTCCTGTAGTGTAAGCTGGACAAATGCAGTGGTATTTCCTGTTTGTGAATCCACTCAGGCAGGTTCCATTAAAGAGGCAAGTATTGCTGGAGCATTCATTCTGATAAATAATAAATAATAATAAATGTCATTCATTTATTCAGCACTGGTCCGCTAATTGTGAACTCTGTAAAGAATGAACAAATATTTCAAATAGGACATAATCTATTAAGAATTCCATTGTTTGGGAGGCTGACCTGTTGCATCGGCTATTTACACAAAGCGGTCGAGGAGTTGAAATCGGGGATACAGAAAACAAACAATATAAACTTCTTAAAGAGCTAAATCTATATCTAACTTCGTATTAGGACTAGAGTGCAGCTTCTTCTCGGAATCTTCTTTGCCTTTGATAAATTGGATGTGGGGTGTTCATTTCCAAGATTAGTATTTTCTTGTGCTCTAGGGATTGGACGGTATGTTTGTATCCTGTATTTCGTTGGACTATTTTGTTTTGTTCGTTGTCTCACCTCAATGCCGATGTAGGTAAAACCTGATTTTGGTATGAAGTCTTCAGGGTGTAAAGAGTGATCCGAATCACTCAGCTCGCAGATCACTTTGTCGTTTATTTGTGGGCCAATGTTGACTGATACGCAGCGACTCTCCGTAACACATTGACCTCTGCAGGGATTACGTTCATCCAGTGGTAGAGTAAGATTATTAATCACGTGCCCCTGAAGAGCATAGCCACCCTTAACGATAGTGAATTTGACTTGCCGCCTGCACGTATCTACATATTAATAACATTATTACACAAACTTGATTAGCAACTAAAGATCATTCTGGAAATTTTATCATTTGTAAGGTTTGCCAGACACGTACAGATAAAGTTATAAGACATAGATCATACGACAAAGTAGGTTTCTGGAGAAACTAACTACAATTTGCATTCTTACGGACAGTGCTCATACATTAAAGGAGTTAAGGAGATCAGTACAAGGGCTGTATGACTTTATTAATACTTTGGCTATGATACTGAAGAAACTAAATGATTGTTCGTAATGTCTTTATCCTCGTGTTGAGATGATCATTCCGTCGCAGGCTGGATCTCTTCTCTCTTCTCTTCGTGAACAGAAATGCTTTCAATTCACTAATTGCTAAAATAAGGAAAATATCTCGAAGCTCATGTAGATTAATTTTACTTTTTTTTCTTATTCAGCTACCTTTAGGAAGTTATGGCTTCTACGCTTTACCAGATCACACCACTTCGGGCTTCGAGAAAATTATCTTAAATATTAATTATTTACACTGTTCTTAGTCCTCCCCTATTTCCACGAGATCGCACGGTTTAGGGTTTATACTTTATTACAGACAGCGTTTTCCCTATCAGCAGTCTTCCAGCTTTATCAGTTTACAAATCCAACTGGAAATCGTTTTTCCTAGAGGAACACCTAATAACACTCGCTGATAAAACGACGTTTTAACTTCTACTTTTAATGATTTACAATTATTCTAATTATAGGGTAAACCAAGCTTCGCGAGATGCTTTCAATTGAAAACAAACGCTTCCTTGCAATACTATGTCACTGACCTTGGTCCGCAACCATGACAGTTTGAGCACGATTTCCCCAAATCAAGGACGCTGATAATGAGAATAGTGTAGCAGATGTAAAAAAATTGAAAATATTCATGTTATGTTGCACCACTCTCAGTCGGTCACCCCGAATTTAACTGATTTTTCTACTACACTTAATTCGGTCCACGGCCTATCGCTGTGAGATATCAATTATGAAAAGTGAAAAGCACCGGGGTACGGGGTTTACAATGCAAGGCCAAATATAGCGCTCTAAATTATTCAAAATCGAATTGAATGTCAACATATATTTCTATTCACTCTCGGGCCTTCACTATAGATTTGCGGGACACTGGAATATGTGCTTTAGTCTTAACTTTATTCCGTCAGTATGGAAAACACGTTTTTTATGAAATTTCCTATTCCTTTTGGAGAAATTGATCTTTGGCAGGTATCTAACACCATGGCCTCAACAGAACCCCATACTTTATTTTTCGTCGGGCTCCTTTGATGATGTTAAGCGTTTGAAACAATTTCGTCATGAGCACGATCAGGTTGAACATAATTCATTATGTTACATTTGAGTGTACTGATTGACCTTGTGATTTAACTTTAGTTATACTTTATTTACAAACCTTTTGGAGGCCGCTGTTTGGTGATGTTTTTCATAATAAATGATGCATGAGCCTTGATGATGGACAAGGATCTCACATTGAATCGTAAGTACAACTCATTTTGAACTCTCTGAAAACACGAATAGCGAATTTAATTGGCCTTTGCAAATGCCTGTAGTCATCAAAATTATGTGGGACCACCGATCACTCACTTTTGACGAGAGCCTGCCCTCTATAAAAGACGCCTTTTTGCAGGCCAAGTGGGAAATGCACGGACTGAAAATGAAATTGCCGCCCTGATTGTGATTGGCTGCAGAGGTGTCAAACGCCTTGGCTTGATTTTTTTTTCAAAATGTAAGAAGTCCCAAATTTTGAGCTTTTTTCTGGTCAAAACTCGGAATTGGATAACAAGCAACTGAATGAAATTTAGCAGTTCTTCGGATAAAGGTCACGCTATAATCCCAAGTGTATTGACTGGAATTCGAGCGCCCATTTATCGACATCTGACGCGCCGAAACGTATAAACCGAATTTGTTTTTACCAAAAAAATATTTGAAGCGAAGCTCAATCTATTTAAGAAAGAAAACCATGCGAAACCAATACGAACTGAATATAAAGTTTAAAAGCGTCTGACACGAAACAAGACAGAAATGAACCAATGCAAAGAAGCATATCAAAATGATGAAGAGAAGCAGAAGTATCGGAGTGGTTAACAAATCACTGCATTGAGACTGGGAGAGAGAGTCATGGCGGATGGCAGCTAATTTAAAAGCTCTGATGCTGCCTCCAATTCCTTCTCCGAACCGTAACTAGAAATGCCAGATAAAACAGCAAAAGTTAAAACAACGGGTACTAGAAAATGGGAAAAGCGTAAGAGCAGCTCACCAGAGACATTGGAACCATGTGCAAAACTTGTCCAATCGACAGACAACCAGGCTATGGCGTCCTTGCAATCGGAAATTGAGAGGACGGTCAGAGAATCGAGCAACACGAGTCTCGAAGATATAAAGGGAATTCTAGACAACATCCAAGATACCATTGCAAGAATCTTACATGAAAACAGTCAACTCAGAGAGGAATTGAAAGAACTTAAAGCATCTTTGAAACCTAGATACGTGGTGTTACTAGTGACCCCCCTGCGCATATAGTGGTTTGATCGTTGATTCGTTCTTTTATTTAAACATTTACCATATATGGTTTCAAACCAATATATGTCCTGAGACACCACGTAACTACCCTTTGAAATCGAAAGACCGCGAGGTGCAAAGTTTACAAGAATCGTTGTTGAAAACGTGTGAACGAAACAAGGCTTTGGAACTGGAACTCAACGCGGCAAAAGTTAAGATTAATAAACATGACGATGAAATATACAACCTATGGGATAACCTTGATAGCTTGGAACAATATACAAGAAAAAACAGCCTGGAAATCCATGGTGTCCCAAAAGAAGCGTACGGCTCAACGGAAGAGGCGGTCCTCGCAATCGCCAATGCGTTAGATGTTGACATTTCATCAAATGATATAGAAATATCGCATCATCTCAAAAGAAGAAACAGCAATACCGCAACCAAACTATATAAAGCAAGGTCAAGGCTCAAGACAATGAAAATGTCTAGTGTATTTCCAAGATGCCCTGCATCTATACCAGAGTTTAAAGATCGCATCTTTATTAATGAAAACCTCACAGGTCACAGACGCTTTGTTATGAGACAAGCAAACAAGATGCGGGGAGACGGTTTACCTCTTAGCTGTTGGTCCTTGGACGGTAAGATATTCGTTAAAACGTCGCCCGATGGATCCCCCACTAGGATCTTTAATGAAAACGATCTTAAAAATTTGTAATTAACCGTTTTGCGGAGATCTTACAAAAACCGTAAATATTGTATCGAAGTGGAAGTTTGCATATTTTGAGGGAAATGAGATCAAACGGGAAGGAGGAAGAGAGGCTAGCACTTTTTCGCTTTGCTTCCCTTCGTTTACAGAAAGTTTGGAAGTAGAATTTCTCTCTTCTTTTGGAAATTAGAAATACTTTCCAACCTCCCAGGGTAGTCACTTTTTTATTGGTACTGTTTACTGAGTGTGGTGTTTGTCTTGTATTTTCTTTTTTTTTAAGAACTGCGCAATTCTTCCGTTCATCTTGGTTATTTTTGCGTTTACTAACTAAGCTAACCTCTTAAGCGTAGCTTATCTATATTTCTAAACTTGATTAGTATTTTTGTCTGTCTTGGATGCTCGATACATTCGAGCATCCACAATCAGAACTTTGTTCCATAGTGATGTGGACGCAAGGCAAACTCTGTGCATTCACAAAACACTTTGACGAACGCAGCATTTTCCACTACATCAGCGAGACAACAAGTGCAGAAAAAAAGAGAAAGAGATAGTGTGTGTGTTCAAATATTTTAATCGACACGTTTCAGCCACAACTCGCTGTTCAGCGAAAATTGCAACCAACATATTCCAACTGGAACAGTTTTCATTCATCACTGAAAGTATGAAGAACTTTCGCAATAAACCCGCAAAGTTTGCCAGATAATCGAGAGCGATGATAGCGACTAAAAGCTGTAAAACATGCCACTCGGGCCACAAATAAGCTAAATGCCCTATTTTCGATGACCAGATTTCAGAAGCCTGAAACCTGCGTCTTTCAGCTGCATCAACTACTGGTTTAACGTAGAGGGAGTTTAAGTCGGCGCAATTTCAGCTAATAATTAATTCAGCCGTGTTCGAGCAATGTACGCTAAACGTCCTAAAGTCAATTAGCTAATCAACAACTTTGTGTACGTAAAAATGGGGAAGTGGGTGACAAAGTGCTCAGTTAATATTTAATTAATATTTAGCCCCATGGACCCCTGGAGTGTCAAGAAAACAAAACCTACAGCCCAAGAAGATGTACTCAGTGGATGAAGA
>Ga0126337_10000634_pt1 | contig 18642 bp, 11 predicted proteins | sample DipCmetagenome_FD_92527 | JGI IMG/M metagenome (GOLD analysis project Ga0126337, IMG submission 92527) | Coral microbial communities from La Bocana,Puerto Morelos, Mexico - Diploria C A metagenome | ecosystem: Host-associated > Invertebrates > Cnidaria > Coral | place: La Bocana,Puerto Morelos...
AAAAATCCTGATAATATTTTGTATAAGTGAATCTGTGGCGTCAATAATTTCAAATATTGCCATCATTTTTACAAACCTTAACCCTTAGAGAAGCAATTGAAACTGACACACAGCTAAACGAAGTGGTCAAATGAACAGAATTTGATGAAGCGTTTTGTAAAATATTCAAACTTCTACTCGATAGATTTTTTTCATTTTTTCGCAAAATGTAGAAAATTGGTAGAGAAAATGGCCCATCGAAAGAAAAATAGGGGTCACCGAACGTCCAAGATCGATAAATCCATGCAAAGTCATAGCAATGGCCATTTGCCCTATTACTGTTCACTTCACTACTTAGCGCGCGCACTCGATGAATGACGCGTGGCATGTGAATTTCGTGCGCAGTAAGGATGCGCAGAAACAATTAGCGCGAACGTCCTTAAACATGTTACTTCAAGTCCCGCTTCAAGTATGAATTAGTCTTACATGAGTCTGACAAAAAATTACTTGATTTCCAATTAAAGAAGAAATTAAAAATACACTTTATTGATTAATATTAAATATTACAATATTTTAATTAATTTATAAGGATATACTCTGTTCCGCTGTAAGTTTCCATTCTGTTTGTATCTTTAGTTTGTGTGTGTGTATAAGTGTGTTACCAACCCATAACTGTATAAATAATCTATGTAATTTAATCTCTGCCCATTTTTTTAGCCCCTATGGTTATTTTGGGCAGGCAGTACTCTCTACTAATTTAATAATGTCTACTGTAATTATTTTACAAGTGTGTGAGTACAAAATAAACGGTTGTTGTTACACGTATAATGATATTAGATGTCAATTGAAAATTGAATTGATTATTACTGTCAAAACTTTGTGGCAAAGAATGGCAAAGAAATGTTCCAACAAAGAATACTGATAATTACGCACATGCACAATCAGTGTTCTGCTCATTAAATCTTTTGTTTAGCATATTTTTTTTAGTTTTGTAGTTAAAATCCACTCCTATTAAAGTTTTCAGAATCAAGTTCTGTTTGTCTAACTAATCTTACAATGTTTGTCACAGAACATCTAAAAGTTACTCAAAATCTTTTGTTTAGCATAGTTTTTTTTAGTTTTTAGTTTAAATCCACTCCTCAAGTTTTCTGAAGATCAAGTTCTGTTAATTATCTAACAATCATTTATCTATCTTACAATGTTTGTCACAGAATATCAAGAAGTTACTCAAAATACCCTACAGGCAAGTAATGTGTTATGCTCTAGTTATTCATGGAAATATCATTCAGAGAAGCAATTCTTGCTATTTGTCACTTGAAAACTGTCAACTTCTAGTTTTTAACCACAAACTGACTACAAAGTACAATTAACCCAGTATATGATATTTAGTTTTTGATTTTGAAGGTTTGTTCTTCTGTCTGTATTTATTTGATAGTGCCAACACTGAAATCAGCTTAGCAGTCCACAGAGTAGGACCAACACTGCTGTTGGATTATCTTGATGTCCCGTCACTGATTTCTTATGCATCACAGGTTGGTTAACTTAGCTTGTTATTTTGCATGGTTTTATTTAAGGTTTATTTAAGGTTACTGTCAAGATTTCTGCTGTTCGCTTCTTGTTTCTATAGATAAAGTGCAGTATAATTTTCAGGGCAAACAATTACTTAAAAAAAACCAAAAGAACATGAGACACACTTAAGACTGTTTTGAGGTAACAAAGTTGTCAAAATTCTATAATCTGTGTCAGGTGTAGAGTGGCCGAGCCTGTTGACCTTTTCCTCATTTATATTTTCTACCTTAAATTACAACACACTTTAGTTGTGTATCTCTGTTAAGGACTTGACCTTAAACAGTTCAACATGTGACTTATCAAACTCTTTTCTTGTTTTTGAGAAGAGCTTTAACTGTTAGTAGCCACTCTGGTGTGTTCCACTGGAAATTCACCCATCTGATTGATTCTCTAGCTTTTTTCTATTATGCCCTTTTAGTGTCTGTACTAAAAAGATTCAACTGTATGTTTACTTAATGTATTGTTCTTCAGAGAGGAAGGAATAAGTAATTAGATTATGAGCTTCAGATTTCTATTGGCATGTGATAGTTGATGAGGGCGCAGCACTGTAGTACATAGACAGCAATTATTGTTGTATTGCACACATGGTGCTCTTGGAACTGAAAATTTTCTTAATTTTAGACTTGCATATAAAACACACCAAATTGTAGGTTTTGTGCTGAAATCCTGTAGTGTCTACTAAAAACATTATTAGACTGCTAGCCCTCGTTTTCTATGAGTGATGGTCACCTTGGATATGCCTCATTGACCATTCGCTCACAGAAAACTTGAGCCCATAACTTCTAATAAAAAAACTGAGACTTCACTTTACTTTTCTTGTTATACAAAAATAATATGTCTATAAGCTTTGTAACTTGATTGTAAAGATGAGAAACATGCTAAATGCCCAGTGACATGAGCTTCTTGAAAAAAAAGTGCTGAGTTCTCCCAACATTACAGCAGTACCACAGCTGACATGTATCCATTTTTGCAGGAAAGAGGTGACAGTATTCATCCCAGGTGGCTTTATGATTTTTACTGTGAACAAACTGGAATTCCAAAGGTACTTCTTGAAGATGTACTGTAAGTTTCAAAAGACACTGCAGAGCAACTGTTGATTTTATCTGGATCTTCTTGGTTACTTTTTGGGGTGGCTGCTTGCTTTCAGAAAATATCAACATTACTAAGCCTGACTCACAAATTAAAACTACTGACATTTTAGTATCCAATTACCTACTGATTTAATATGATTTTAATTCATAGGATGCAAGCTTTGAACGCAAAAAGAAGAAAAAAGATCAGGCAAGACTAAGACACATCTTTTCAAAATTCCTGCATTACAGGTATATTGAGTGGCAACACAAGAATTACCTAGTTATTGTTTGCTTTAACCCTAAAAAGTGCACTCATTCACAAAGAAGTATCAAAATTATTTAAAATGAAAATAGTAGCTGACATACTCAAGGCCTTGTAAACAGAAGATTCCATGCATTACCCTTGGATTAATTCCTACATGAATGGAGATCTGAGAATCAGAATGATTCATATAATAACATTCAAGTGCTAATGTAAAACCCTTTAGGAAGACATTATGTGAAAACTCTTTAGAGCTACCAGCACATTATCAGCTGAGAGTTGTTAAATAAATAGGACTGATTGAATTTCAGTCGTCCTACTTTTCTTGTCACACCATCACAAGCATAGCTTCACTGCATCACTGCAATCTTTTATCCATGAAAATGAGATATTTATTTCCTTGTTTTTCTTGGAATCTTGATACAAGAATCCCATCTTGGAACTTTCACCAAAGGCTGGTAACTTACTTTTGAACAGTACCATACGACTGCTGCAATCTTATCATTTAATAATTGAAGGTGAAAATGTTGCAGTACTGTCATTGAGCCTATTGAAAAATCAAAATGCAGTCATTGTATATTTCAAGATGAGAGGCCTTCCCTGTGAGAACCTAGGAGAGTCTTGAGTTTGCAGTCAACTTTGCTGCAGTTGCTAGTCAAGATTTAATAGCCAGTTGCTGGCTTCTAATTGCACCTCTGAGTTAGATATTAGATCAGTAATGGAAACAGTGTTATTTTTTTTTCTGTCTAGTTGTATTCATTTTTTATATTATGTCTGCCATTTAGCATTCAGAATCTCAATAAAGATGCTTCAACAGACCCCAGCTTTAAAACGTACACTGAGCCCTCAACCACACCCTTAGAGCACACAATGGATAGTAACACCTACAGTGAAGGTGAAGGCTCAACATGCGACTCTGCAGTTCCAGACCCAGCGGTGGACCCTGCTAAGGAAAGCACAGATTTGTTTGCACCACTAATCCTAGAGGACGATTCACAAAAGGAATCTGTTCTACCTCAGGTAGTGATAACTGGTTTCACAAGAAATAAAAAGTTGAACTCCAGGAAGCAACCCAGTTGTGTAATGATAGCTAACGCTGCCCTGCACATAAATCCACATAATGTAGTTTGTTTTGCTAACACTTATCTACGGAATTGTCATTTTCGTGGGTCCACTGGGTAGAATTGTCCAACTCTGTGAACAAGTGGTCCCAGGTGCTTAAATTTCAACTGGGGTTTGTGCGACTCACATTCTGACAATTCCAACCTACGTTTGGACGACATACAGTGTAACGGTTATCTCTTGATGTAATCCAGGATCCTCAGAGGTCTTTGGTTGACATGCTTCTGTTTGCTTTCTAAATAATATAATTATAATATTAAGTTTCAATGCAATCGAAAACTTGAATAGAAAAAAAATTAAATTCATTTTACACTTAATAGAGCAAATCAATGAATTTGGAAATTATTTAGGAGTCAATCATTATGACCTTGGCAAAATAGAATGTCTGAAGTGGCAAAATGTAATTCACAATGTGATTTCCTCTTTCCAATCAGAAAGTTAGTAGTTTATTGGTATAAAAATCTCATTACGTGATTTGTTTTTAATTTGCACAGTTTGAACTGCACACCAATCCCTGAGTATGAGTATTGAATATAAATAGGAATGTTCATTACTCTTTTGTTCATGTGCATTTGACATAACTAAAAGGTTTGCAGTTTGTAATACTTCAATTTTATTTCCTTCAGCTACAACAGGACTCTTCCTTTCAGCACAATGTTCTGTGGGAGTTTGAAGACATTCAGATGCTTGTTGGATCCAACCTTCCAATCTTTGGAGGTGGCAAATACCCTGCTGTCAGCCTAAGGCTTAGGTAAATTTACTTAATATATATCTTGTATCATGAAATCCCAATTAGCCATAGTGGAATCCCAATCATCTGATTCCTTGCTGTTCTGGACCTGCCACAAACTGTATTTGAAGTAGATTTTTTCTTTTAGTAGGAGACAGTAAGTAGTAGGAGACATCAACCCGTGTTTTCTTAAACTGCCTCTTTTTTCAAACTTTCTGTTCTGTTATAGGTAATTCACAAAACTGTGATTGTTCTTTACTTCTTTCATAAGAGATCTGCTTCTAATAAGCCCCCAATATAAACTTCAAAGCCCACCACCCCTTCCCAGAACAGCAAGTTTATTATAATTATGAAAAAAAAATGGAAATAAATATAAGTCGTGTGTGTAATACAATTTTTTTTTAGGTATAGAATTGAACTGCTGCAAAGAAGGTAAAATTAATGTGCTTAGTCCTATACTTAGTGCTTATTATGTTTGTCATTGTTTAGGGAGTGTGGCAATCCTATCAATGTACTGACAGGGCTGGATTACTGGCTGGATAACTTGATGTGCAATGTTCCAGAGGTCGCTATGTGCTATCACTTGGATGGGATTGTGCAAGTAGGTTGTCTTAAACAATGTGGTGAATAATTTATTGGAAGAGTCAAGCAGGACAATATTTGGCCCCGGGGGGGGGTACTCCCTTATATGGGCTATATAGGTATGTGCGGCCCCTAAGGGTATGGTTTTTCAGCCGTTTTGGTCATAAATTGGGTATCGATTTTAGCCATTTTGCCGCCATTTTGGTCATAAATAGGGTATCGATTTTTGCACCCTAGTCTTCAACTCGGTTTTTTTTAGATGAAGCTACTTCTTCATCACGCCCTCCTTCTCCCATTGGCGCTTTGCCTTCTTCTACCCCGTTTAACGCCTGTTACGCAGGCTAGTTTAAGCCAGCAACAAAATCCCTTTCCCAAATGATCTAAGAGTCAGGTCATAAATAGGGTATCAAATTTTTGGTCAGGGCATATATAGGGTAGGGAAATCGCAGATTTTGGTCATAAATAGGGTAAGGGTTTTGGGAAGCAGGCCGCACACCCCTACCAAATTTTTCTGGGAGTACCCCCCCCCCTCCGGGTATTTGGCTCAGGGCTGCAGCAAAACTGCTAAAAGATACACATCATCTTACATCATCAGCAGGGCTGCATGGTGTTATGATAAAATGGTCAATTACCGCATTGCAATCTCTTTGTCAGACCAAGTGGTCTAGAGTGCTGGAGCTTATCACAGTTTGCATTCCATGAAATGACTGGCAGTATTTTTGTTTCTCCCTGGATGGGATGCTAGTCCATTAGAGGTCTACTCCCAACACTGTGAGTGCCAGTAGTTTCTTGCCAGTAACACCACGCACTGACCCCAGACTGCTTGATCCAGAGTCCAGGGTGCAAACCATCAGGCCACCGTGTCTCCCGCACATTGGTATCTCTGGTGGAAAGTAAAATCTGCACTCAGTGAAAAGTGGTCCATGCCACCAGTAAGAGCCTGCAGCAGTGTATCTTGGTTTCTGTATTGTTTACTTTCCCCTGAGTAGGATACTTGTCCCTGGCAGCTTACTCTCCATCATTTTGTAAGCCTGACCCAACAGTTTGTGGGTACATTCTGGCTATAACACACCTCAACAGAGAAAGACGCTATTGGTGTTTGGCATTTTTTCCAATTTGGCTAAGTGTAATAAGTTATTTCAGGTCAGCATTATTTTCTCACAGTATTTAATTTAGTTTTTTCATTCTGCAGTATTATGATCTTTATAAAACAGAGGAGTTGCCAAACTTGGAAGGAAGTAATTTCTCTCCAAAGGTAAAGTCGATCGCCATGACCTTTCTATACTGTGAAACGCCTTTAATACCTGCAAGTGTCATATACAGTGGAAGCCTTGTTGACCACTGTTGTTGGCCTGCATAAAAGATCAGTCAAAGTGGTTCTCAAGTCATGTTTGTCTATGTTCATCCATCATTGATTATAAATTACTGGTCTTAACTGTAGATTGTTGCGGTTTTTCTACCCCAGGTCATCAAGGATGTAGCTCAAAATATCTTGTCTTTCATGAAGTCAAATTGTACTCGTGAAGGTCACACCTACTGGCTGTTTAAAGGTATGGTAAACTTTGCCTTTTAAATCTCTGTTTTATTTGGCAGATCAAGTTTAAGTTTCATCCAATTTTCAGTTTGAGGAGTAGCCGGTCAACATTTTCCTGCCTGGATATAGGACAAAAAGAAAATTGGTGAGCAGAGTAACCTAATCCCGCTCTCCTATGCCCAGCTAAGGCTTGTGTTCACAGGCTACGCAAGGATGGCGGGCGGGTGGGCTACTAGCGGGATACGAGAGAGAAAAGTAGACCAGATCCTGCTCTTTCCCCGCCTGCTCTTTCGATCGTCCACACTGACCGAGGGCCTGGAACAGGCCACTTAAAAGTTATAATCGCAGCCTGACATCATGTGGATGACGTCATATCGCTTAGCATTTTCAGTACAAAAACTTGCAGGCTCAGTCAATTCTTGTTTACCTTCTTTGTTATTTTCTGTGACGTGTCTGTGGCCATCCGCTTATTTTTTTTTATTGTACACTTTACTCTCTGCAGCAAATGATAGTGACGTCATAAAGTTGTATGATTTGACTTCAATCTGTCAACAGGTATGACTTGTATTGAGTGTGGCTATATGGGATTTATCTTTGATTGCCAAACTGAAGAGATGAATGGGAATACCATTTTTGACACATCAACTTGTATTACACAGAATTTATCAGTTAGGTTTTTTTAATCTTATTGGCCACGACGAACAAGAATTCCAGTTTCAGTGAAGAAAAAAAATTATAAGCTTCCTGCTTGAATTGTTGGTGACATGTGCGATTTCTATATTTTTAACTACTTAAAGTATAGTTGATTCACCTAGTGTACCTGTTGTGGTTCAATTTTATCCTTGGTTCAAATTTTATTTTCCTTTGTTTTAAACTTATTATCATATATTACCATACCCAAAAATAAAGGAAAATAAATTTGAACCAAGGATAAAATTGAACCACAACATAGCCATGAGTACTTTGTCCTGATATCAGCAAGTGTGTGTGTTGTCAGTTATCGTCATGTATCTCTTTACTTTCATTTTGCGCAGAGGACTGAGGACAAGGCAGAGAACTTATTTACCGTACCAGTGGCTATGCTGTTTTATCGGTCTGTATATCGCACTTTTCATGTTAAACTATGTGAGCGTGAATTGTATAGCATTGTAATCAAGCCAGACTAGTATTGCGATCAAGGGTAGACTACTTTCGGAGAACGCTCTTGACTAATACTGACACGCCTCAAGCTATCAGGCTACAATTTATTTACTAAATTAAAGTTTTAAATAGTTAGATTCGTCGGTATAGAATATCACTGGCACTTGCTCTATAAATAAGGTGTTTCAAATATCGCTAAGTTTTAGAACCGCATTAGTAAGATCCTAGTAAGTGGTGTAGGGGTGGGGGTGGGGGGGGGGAATGACATAGTTCTTCATGAGTCTCTACATATGTTAGTTACTAGTCCGCCCGACTGCTATCTGGGAAGTCATGGGTTTGAATCGCGTCATGTACTCCAATTTTTTTCTTTGTCCGGCGCTCAAGTCGTGACGATTATTACATGTTTCGCCTATAATGATGCTGTGTGCAAGTTCAAATTGTTGTTGCCACTTTCTCGTTCTTGCCCTGCTCTGAAGGGACTCCTTCTTAGCTTCCCGGCCTCAAAAGGCAATACACCTAGCCTACAAGAATATTATGTGCTACTGACGTCAATTGAAAAGCAATTCATATATTTGTTTTTGGATATTTTTTAATTGATCAATTGATTCGTCCCCACCAGGGTTGCAAAGAACATGATGAACCAGTCACCACTGAGTGTGGGGTAAGTAACTAAGTCACTGTTAACTGACTTCAGTCAGCTCTGTTGTGCCATTACTGTGTTGACGTACGGACAGATGTTAAAATGTGGCTTGAACACTCACAAGCGAAAAATAAGCTATCTTAACGAATCTTGTTAATCTTGCAATTACCATTAGGTCATGGCGCTTCCTAAAGTGGAACAAATACACTGAGATTTTTATTGATAACCTTCATAGTATGTGGGGCTTTGAAAATAAAGAAATGATAATCTCCTGTTTAGACTTTCGTAGAATAATTTTCTTGCTGTATATTTCAGGGAACAAGGGACAGCCCGTCAGTTACTCAATAACTGTCTCCTACTTCTTAACAATGAAAAATTCCCAGAGGTAATATTTCTTTGCTATCCGTGTTGTCTTTTTCTAATAAATATTGGAAGATGAAACGTAAGACTTGTAAGCCATTCATAGTTCACGGCCTCTCCCATTTCACCTTTATTCCCAATTTCGTCCAGTTTGGACATCTTTACATACAGGACATGAAACAAGGGGCTCGTTGTCAATACCTCTGTAAAAAAGTCCGAGAATTTTTGGCGGAGAGCAAATAAAACAATAATTTTCTGGAAAATCCGTAAGAAAAGTTCTTTATCGTTTGCTCAATTCAGCAGTTCCATCCCGAGAGAACATTAAAGGGAAACTGAATTGTAATTAATAAGCGCCTCCTAATTCGGTTGGTTTGCTGATTTTGAAAAAGCCCTTGCTATTATTGAACGGTCAACCGGTTCCTTCCTACAAATGATCGTTACCTTACTCTTCCTTTGAATCGGCCTCCATCATATCGCTGAATTGTAGTGGGACTCGTGATAGATATATAGCAAGGCTGAAACGACTTCTACGTTCGCTCGTTCGACTGTTTTACTGTTTTCTTGCGCACCAAAACCAGTGGAAACCGCAACCTCTTCCAGACCCTGCATGGGAACGAGGTTGTCAAAAGCGATCAACAACCAATCACAGATTACGGATCTCTGTAGAGCAAATTGTTGTGGACTTAACTGTAGTTTTTTGTCCCTGTTTAGACAGGCTAAGGGCATATGCAGTGCCTGATTCTGCCCTTGGTTGTCGCGGTTTTATTTTCGTTTTCTTTTTCTTCTTCTTTCTAACAGATATTTACGTCAGCAAACTACTTGTTGTCTGACCTATATTCACCTGACGATGTCCACGCCCTGCCTGCCATAAACCCAACTGATAAACAACAGGCGGACGACAAAGAAGAAATGTCCCGCGAGAAGAATTCCTCTGATGATTTTGCTGATGAAAGTCAAGCAGACACCGCAATGGGTTTAAAGGTAATTAGTACTGAAATTTTTTTCATGTTGTTTTTCCTGTATGTTTGAGCCAGCAGCTTAGTTATTACTTTCTTTAAATTGGTTCATTGTAAACCGACAGACTGTCATGGTCTCGTGGTGTAAACTGAACAAGGAGTCGCTAAGAAACACAGTTAGTTTTTATTTGGAACGAAAAGGTTTGGTTAAACCACTACGCTCGACATCGTGCACATACTGCACGGAACTGTAAAAACCGTTAACTTCTCTCAGCTATGATCACTCCAGGTCTAATGTGCTTCTGAGGTATGGTACAGAACCTTTTATTTTTGTTTTTATATAAAACTTATTTCAAGACGAAAGTTTCTCGTGCCGAGAATAATCACACGAAATTGCCTTTGTTGGCTTATGTGATATTCAATATGATATATTGCAAGTGAGTTTCTTTCTAATCTTGGCATCTACTGCTTTCCTGTGTGCAGTGTTCGCTCATAGTCCATTTTACTTGCCCCGTGCCGTTGTAGATCAGACCCATGTCTGTTGTTCCTCTGAATTCAGAAATCTGGCTTACCACCACATCTCATTCCACTTGTATCCACTCGTCGAAAAAATATTTTGTTGTAAAGTTGATCATCTTTTTCAGTAAATGTGTTTTCCTTATAGTCGCTTGACGTAACAAAGTTGTCAGCCCCAGTGACACAGCTGGATGATTGGATCCAGGTGAGGACTGACCTGTGATTCTAACTAACACGTAAAACAGGATTCTAGCATTAAATTCAGAAGACTTTCAAAGTCAGATTCTAGCTGTTTCTATCACTAGCTGTTCCCTTGTGTTTCTAAACAATGTATCTTTTTGTCTGGTCAGGTTTCCAAGCCATTACCGAGCAATGTGGAAGAACGATGTAAGGTGGCTCTGTCGCATATCGTTAAGGTAAGTGTTGTTGTATTATTCAGTTCTATTTGTCCTATTGTGTTCAGTTTATCTGAAGAAAACCGGCATAACAAAATATCAATCTGTGAAGACAATCGAGCATTCTCTTTACCTAGAAATGAATGAAAACATCGTCTTATTTTTGTAGGAGTTCTGTGCGCACACAATAGACCAGTTTCGTTGGATAGGAACTAGCTCGAAACTGGGGCTACTGCGGGGAGTTTAATCTCTTTTTTTATGATATCCCTCAATGCCTTCATTGCAAGGGAGTTCCAGTCCAATAATGGCCTATTCAACGTGGCTATGCACTAAAATAATCTTGTGGGTTGGCTAGTGCTGCATTTCTGTCGTTTTTTATGAAGTTCCTTTGCTTGACGTACAATTCTCTTCTGTTCTTTCTTGAGGGGATATCGATGTTCAAGTATCATGTGCTAATTTCTCGGACAGGAAAATTCGAGTTCCTATTGTAAACGAAAAGTCGATAGCGTTTGTTTTGTAATCTTTGTTTTCGTATTGTAATATTGAACTCTAGGCTCTCTATATCATCATGGTTGGCTCACGAATGACCCACATTCTAGCGCTTTAGTTGGCAAACCTTTTTATGTTCTCCTCTTCCTTCTTCATAACAGGGACTTTCATGTGTCAAGAAGCATTTATCAGAAAGCACTTCTCAAGGGGACGTCTCAAATATTAGCGTTGGTAGCAGCTCCACGGAATGCCCCTCCCCGTCTACCCAGTCCTCGACTGCCAGAAGCGATGGCGAGGCATCTAGCTCCAGTACACCGCAAGCGGTTGTTCCTACATTTGCAAAGCACCTTCATCCGTACAAGAAAAAGAAGTCACCGCTGGTCCTTGTACGGCCAGCTCGTTGGCAAGAGAAGACTGCTGGATTACTGTTCTACAAAGCAGCAGCAGTGTATCACTCGTTAGCTTGCACATTCAATTCGAATGGAAAGTTCGGCCGCGGCTTAAAGAACTGTAAACTTGCATTCAAGTGCCTTGAGGCGTCACAGATCTTTAGTGTGGAATCAGACGTCAAGAAAGGTAATGACCTGGGTTTAACATACGGATTATGACCATGTTCTCTGCTGTCGACAGAAATTCACAGAAATTGGAGAACGGTCTTCTCTTTACTTTTATCCTGGCTTCAATAGACACCAAGAAAAATACTACATCCATTGTTCTCAATTCACCTCGATAGTTTTCTTACAAATGCTCAAGTTCAACTAGTTTGTTGCACTGTAATACGCCGTTGGTGTTATCCTTTCTGGTAAATTAACAGAGATAATTCGTTACACATTGTTTCATGTTACACCAACCTTATTTGATGGCCTAACGTACAAGTAGATATTTAGGGAAAAACAAGAGTTTCGCGTATACTCTATGTTAAGCCATAATTATTACTCGACCGCTTAATTTTTCTTTTATGTTAGCGCCAGTTTTTGCTGGAGTTTATTTTTGGCCAATATTCGTCCTCAATTTTTTTCGATACCAATCAACCAATAAGAAAACAGTATATACACGTGCCGAACGCAACGGTTAAGTTAACATCTTGTGCCGGATTGTTCAAAGCCTGATTAAGCTAACCTAGGATAAGCGATAATTACTATTTGGGTATTGCAACCTTTCGCCGGGTGACGTTTTCTGTTTATATTGTCGTTCAGTTTTGAGCTGGAGTTATCGCTAATTCCATAAACAGAAAGAAACGTTTTAAAAGAAGAAAATTCAATACTTTGGTAACTATTAATGCTGGGTTAGCTTTAACCGGCTTTCGAACAACCCGGCTTTGTTTCTTAGCAACTGGGCAATTGGCAACTGGACAATAATTAGTCGATATTGATAGCCCTATCCAACCATGCAGATTTTAAATTAGATCTCGGCTGAATGGCACAATTTGGTTTCATCAACTCTTTTTCCCCAGGTGACCAGTTGTTGATCTCTGTGTTGTTTGTGTGTGGGGACTCGTACTTAATGCTGTCGAAGTGTCAGGGGAATTTAGCTGTTCACCAGGAAGACTATCAGTTTCAATCCGAAGAAGATACGTTCATTTCTGAAACAGTGGAGGAGTGTATTGCCGGTCAAGGAGAGCATTCTTCCAGCGTCAAGTTTGTGTCCGAGGTGGAGAAGAATTTGCTTAAGGGGTAAGAAGTGATTGCGCTCTATTTTAGCGTTCGTTTTTTGCTATCATGTCTTCAAGAACCAAACTAAGAACTCAAAATATTTATCCTAGCTTTGAGTTCGTACACCCTCTAAAAAATCCCGAGTTGTTCCACAATCGTTGGAATTTGAGAAATGAAATAATATTGTGGTACGCTTAAAAAGCGTGTTTTTCTTGTTTGAGAGAATAAAATCACTTAAAGTTTCTGTTAAGTGAGATCCACTGATGTTTGATGGTGAACACTGCAAAAATGCTGCTCAAAACGGGATCGAAATTGACTTCAAAAGATTCCCTCAAATTGTTTCACTTTGTAAAGGTCTGTTAACCCACCCCACCCCTTCCCTACCGGGCTGTTTCAAACACGAGTGATAGTGTTTCATCGGGATATCCAAACACCGAGAAGAGAGTTGAAAATACGACAGATAGCAGACAAAACCCTGTCTCGAGTGTTTGATATATCTTGTCAATCGAAATAAAAACTAAGGAGTAAACGGAGAAGTAAAATCGTCAAAATCTATGCTAATTAAGACCGGGTATACAAACCTCCTAGTCCTTCACGGATGTGATTTCCTTTGTTTTAACTTGATAAATACAATGATAATATCAAAAATATTAAATTTAGTTCAATTTAGATTTATCAGTGAAAAGTTAAATCTGTTTCCTACGCCTTCTAGTACAAAGCATAGCGGTCATTGTAGTATCTTGTTAAAGTAAACGTCCTCTGTAATTCATCTCATTTTCTCTGTGTAAATTGAAGGCGTGATGTAATAAGGAGGCCCACGTATTAAGAAGGCAACTTCGTTTACTGCTCTCCGTATATTTTTTATAGTACCTATAAAACATGATTTACTATTTAACTTTACACAAACAATAACCCCTAAACAAAGAAAAAATTCACAGGTTTTTACAGCGAGGTAAAAAAGGGACTGTGACTTTCTAAAAAAAAATGTTTTTTTTTAAAAAGTTTGGACATTAACATCGTTAAGATAAATCGTTATGACTTCTAAGCGTAAGTATTATTTTTACTTTATTTACTGAAATAGCGCACCCCAAATGATTTAGTTAACTCGTAGACACAACATTCACAATTTTAATTTTCTGGTCTTCTGTGTCTTTTAGTGTTAGTTTATATGACGCAGCTCTTCAGCTAGTGACGACAGACACTAAAGTGGAACTGATGGTCAACCTGACGAGGCGTCTGGGAAATGCCAAGAACGAGCTGGGCGTGCTTTATATGAACAAAGCCGCTGCCATGATGGACAGCGGCACGGATCCTTCCTTTCGGGTACGAGAACTGTGGAAGAAAAGCTTCGCTTGTTTCGAGAGCGGTATTCGCACCTTTGACATCACGCATGACAGGTTAGTATCACACGCTTAGTAGTAACAAAGACAGAGAGGACATTTTCACGGAAACTCTAATTTGTCTCCTTTATAGCCTCGACCACTCCCTTTGTCTAGTCTCTTGCCCAGTTTTCCTCCTTCACCTGCGACTGATCCTAACGCCAAGAAACACTTCGCAAGGTTCTGCGCGTCTTTAGCAAAATAAGAAAGTTCAACAGTGAGCAGCAAGAAAATAAGACCCAAAGCTATTTTTTAAAAGGTTTTCGTTTTCTTACTTCATCTTCTCTGTGTCCTTTATAGAGTAGCCATTCATGAATCGCAGATAGCGGCATTTCCCTACTTTTGGCAAGAAACCCATCACACGTCAAGCTAGAGGTGCCAAAACAAGAATTTTCCCACCAAAAAGGGACATCCTACTTCCAGTTACTGTCCTTGAGTGACGAACGTCTGTTTTTCATAACCTCTCTTTCCCCCTACCATCAAAAGAAACTTTATGTCATTAGAATCACTGCTTGGTGTATTTCTCTCTCCAGTGCGAACAAGGCTTTACTATTGTCCAATTTAGGCCGGTTAATGCGACTGTGCGCTCAGGGCGTGGGTGGCGTGGAAAACAAGGTGACAGGAAGAAGAGAAGAGTTCAGCCAAGAGGAGAGGAGTTATTTTAACAAGGTTTTTAATTGTTTTTGATGTTACATCTTCCAGGTAGTCGGACCAACTGTCGTTGTTGGAAAGTACAGTTTTGATTGCTGAGCGGAGCCAAATCTGTGATTGGTTCACATCAAGATACTCTGACCAATCACGTTGGATTCTTTTAAAATCATGATTTGGTTGAAGCTTCTTTCCCGCCCTTGCCAGCCGTTACTTAATCACGTGTTCTCACTTCGAGTTCTGATTGGTTTATTATTGTACTCGTGGGGATAGTGTTTAGCTAAGTTCAGCAAGCAATCTCAGTGATCGTGCTTCTTTAATGTTGTCTAAACAGTTCGTTCTAAAACAACTCAAACAACTAAACACTCTGAAACAACTGTAATAAAACAACAATTGACCATAATTCTTTTGCTCCTAAAAATATAATTACGCCATTTGTTTTTGGATTCGGCTACTTTAGACCTCGAATAAAAGGTGGACCGCCCTAGTCTAGTTGTTATATAGTCATTTTATGTACGCTCTTAGATCGTTTAGCCCCAAATATAACCAAACCAGGTCACATTTGTTTTTGTCGTTCTCTATTTCTAGGCGTTTGAGTTCTACAACAGGGCAATTCGCTGTTTGGCAGAGAGGAAAAAAAGCCCAGAGGTCTGGGACACAGTCACCTGGGAACTATCAGGGTCGTACTATTCAATGGGCACGCTGCTTCAGGATTATGCTCCTTTATCATGTTATGCTCAGGAGCAGGTAACGTATTTCACATACGAGACACTGTATCTAGTTATTATTTAGAACAGTTCTCTGAACCTACTGAATATTAGCTTTGGGTGCCAACTCATCAAAGCTATTCTTGGTCTCGTTGTCTGTTTTGGTTTCTTTACTTGTGTCAAGGGGCAACTTTTCTTTTCTAGCTATCAGGCTAACTTTCATTTTGTAGGCCTAGTCTGCATACGAGTCCAGTGGCCCATAAAACCCGAAGCTTATCCCGGTTCCTGATCAGGAGTCGAGCGCACTAACCGTGAGGCCACTGCGCCTCCAAACGTTTATCTAGCAGTCCACAATGACATTTATCCCTATTCCAGTTTCACGATGTAGATTGCTGATATCTATCGCAAGTTAACACAGCCTCTTTCTTACTTGCAACTTTATGGCGCTATCATCGCGGAGTATTGTTTCTCTGTAGTTCTAAATTAGCGCTTGGTTTTAGAAGTGTGTTAATTTTTATTAGGTTGAACAAGAAGTTACTGAGCTGATGATGAAAGCACTCCGGTTGTTGCAGCCCACCTCCGCTGGGTCTTTGCTGTACATTAGAAGCAAGTCTACAAAGCAGCTCTATCATCGCACTGCCTCAATACACCATCGCCTAGCGTCTCTTTACCATAATTCTTATAGAAACCAGGTTAGACGTGTTAATATGCTATGAAGAAGCAAAACTTCACATTTGTCAAATCTGTCTAACTGACTGACGGACAGACGGACTGATAAGACGATCGACTGTCATACTGCTGACTGACCGATAGATTGACTCGTTACTGCGCTGACTGACTGGCAGACGGACAGACTTGGGGACTGCCTGTTTGATTATTTCTTTAAGGCGATTCGAGCCCGCAATCTTCTTTTTAAAAACGTATTCAAATGATATAGTGTTAGACTAATAACACTGTAGTGAAATAGTCTAAATTAAGCCGTTAATAAGCCAGAATTTCTTTCTGTAGGCTGTCGATCACTCGAAGAAGAAAGCGCGCTCGTTAGCTGAGCTTCATTACGGTAAGGCTGTGGGGTGTTTACAAGTAAAACATTTCCCCTCTGAGTGGATACGGATTCATCTGGAACAGGTCGCCATGTGTGAATATCACGTGACAACCCACGGTGGGTCAGCGGCAGCTATTCGAAGTCTACAGGCAGCTCTGGATCATTTGTTTGATACTAGGAGAGCTTTAGAACACTTAGCGACGTTAACAGATGTTAAGGGGAGCGAATCCGAAACCGTAACAGGCTCAAAGCAAAGAGAAGAAAGCTCCAAGGCTGAAGCGAAAGACGACTCTGAAATCAATTGGGAAGAGCTCCGAACATTGATTCCTATTTTGGAATCGCGTCTCACGAACGTTTTGAAAGAACTCGTGAAAGCGAACAGTTTCCTAAAGAACAAGGGAAAGTCGGGTAGAGACTATGGAGGACTGGAAACCGCCAAGCAGATGTACTCTGTTGCATTACGGAGCAGCAGTAGTAACGGAGATGAAGACATCATTAAAAAATGTCAAAGACTAGCTGAAACGCTTCAAAAGCTGCAGGAAATTAAGCAAAAAAAACAGTGATATTTAAAAAGTGGTAAGTCAAAGCATGGAATGAGTTCTGTGCCATCACAAGGCAGCGTGAACCAGTGGAACTAACGAAAAACACAGTGAAAGCAGTATCCAGTAGATAAACCCAGTTTGGGAAATGACAGTGACGGAAATGGGAGATTCATTTAGTGACTTGTCCCGTGGTAAACCCGAATCTATTGAATCTAGACAATTCTAGACAATTCGCCATTTGTAACCGTCTCAATTTTCCTGATGAAGTTGTGGTTCACTTAACTGTAGTGCTGGCCATCCTCTAGGTTATTTGTCAAATTCACAGCTAATGTAAGTGTTATCAACCAACTCTATGCAGGATTAGGGAAGGGAGGATGTTAGGTGCAAGTAAACCTGTCTTTTTTGCTTTAACAGGGAAAACGAATAAGCAAACAATCAGAACGCAAAGAAAAATCTGAAAGCCACGCCAAGTGCGGGAAAACGCGCACGTCTCCTGCGCGTCGTTGATTTAGCGAATACAATATTTTACAAGTGTCGCACTCTATTTGCCCTTTTTTACCCTTGGTTTTTCCTTGTGGGAACTCGTTACCCTCGTTTTCTGCTCATTTCAACGCGGCGAAAGAAAACTTGGTCCCAGGTTACCTAGAATTGCAATAGATGGATCACAGCTCGACCAAAATCAAAACGAAAAGCTGCGCATGTGTGTTATTACATGCGAGCCAATGGTCACGTAATTTACTGCACGTCACGAATCATACTATCGTAATAGACCGATTTCAATATATTAAAATTCAGCTTAAGACAATAGACCTCATCACGACACTCTGGGGAATAAACCCCACAAACTCTGTAGTTATTCCCCGAGAGCCTCGTTTTGAGGACTATTGTCTTCGGCTGAATTTTAATATATCGAAATTGGTCTATTAACTCATTCCTCTCGATCTAGTTCTCAAGTTATGTGGCAAAGTTACTTTTAGGAGTCCTTTATAGCTGTAGCTTGATAACAAAGAGAAGAGGGTTTTTTAAGAGCAGGATCATTCACACTGTCGGGTATCACACTGTAAGGTAGGTTTCAATTTGATCAAATGTTCAAACTGCGAGTGTAAATCAGTTCCAATTTAGTTTGATTTGTTAGAAGAAAACCAGAAGCATATCACCAGGTGATATGCTTCTGAAGAAAACCTAAAGCGCATATAATTATAATAATAATAATAATAATAATAATAATAATAATAATAATAATAATAATAATAATAATAATAATATTTAAACAGGGGGCGATCTCACATAAAGTGGTTTTCAGAACGGCCCTGTGGAGAATA
>Ga0126337_10000635_pt1 | contig 18641 bp, 8 predicted proteins | sample DipCmetagenome_FD_92527 | JGI IMG/M metagenome (GOLD analysis project Ga0126337, IMG submission 92527) | Coral microbial communities from La Bocana,Puerto Morelos, Mexico - Diploria C A metagenome | ecosystem: Host-associated > Invertebrates > Cnidaria > Coral | place: La Bocana,Puerto Morelos...
CCTTTGACCTTTGACATGAAATTGGTTATACCACAGTCAAGTGGCTCTAATCACTTAAAACTCTCCCTTAGAACACAGAATACAATGCCCTTCCACAGCAATAGGTCAAACAAAAAAGGAGAGAGGAACCTAGAACTGGTCTGGAAAGAATGACAGAAATCATGTCTATTATGACATAACACGTCAAGTAGAGAGCTTTTGAAAAGGCTTTCAGCACATTCATCACTCAAACTCTTCTTGATCAACTACTGCTCTAAATCCACAGGCTAAATTGAAAATGTGAGTCACCTTGTTTTCATGCTTATTAAGTGTGAAAATTGACACGCCATTATGCAAATAGTAATCATGTTGCTAAGGCATGTGAAGTTTTTTGGGGATGGTGAGGGTGGTAAGGGAATTTAAGAAAGGACAAACTACAAAAGAACAGTAAGAGATAAGTCTGTGGTTTCAGAAAATATCCATAGCCACCTGCTGAGGGAGTGTTATTGAAATTTCCAAGGGTGAGGGGGATCTTAGAAACCAAAGTCTTTATTGGAAAGGATGAACCAAAAATGGAATTTCCAGAGGGATTGGGGAGGGGAGGGGGGACACATCAATAGAACAACACATTTAACTGGATTCTTGCCTGTGTAGAGGCTCTCTAGCCAAGGATGGGGCGAAGAGAAAGCAGGAAGAAAAAGGATAGAAGATAGAGGAGGAGGAGAGACTGTAGACAAAGCCACCTTGAAATTAACCAGTTATTCACCTGCCTCTGCATGGATGCACTGGAATGTTTAGGAGATCTTATACAAAAATCACAATTCAAGAGAAAATACACAGTTCTTTCAAATGGTGAAATGGAGCAGATCGATCCCCATTGTCGGTTTTTGTAAATACACAAAAAGTAATTTACTTGTTGTGCTAAAAGAGCAAGGCAGACTGATGATGTTAAAGAGTAAATAAGTTACCCGTGTTTAGTCCAGAAACAAGGAGCTTAACTTGAGCTACAAGAGAGCATTGTTGTAGCTCATGTGCTAGAAAACCTGGGATTTTCAATCACACAAGAAGAGGGTTTTTCCAACCTGAGTTGTATGCCTTGTGCTGGACACAATATCATGTTCAGCAAGCGTACAAATGTCATGAATGGTAGATTAGTTGTGGAAGCTGGTCGACTCCATTTTACACTTAAGGTTACTGTACACCTTCAGGGGTGTCTCAAGTCGAAACGATGTAGCACGCTTGTGTTAAACTGCAGATACCTAAACCCCTATATCAAATTAAAGCTTATAAGACAGGCTAGCTAACTGCATCTACCATTTTGTGATTACGAATCGTCAAATTTTCCACGACATCTAAATGCGAGCGTCTGATTTGGCTTCTGACCGCTTTAACTCAAAGTGAATTTTATATTTTGCTAATTTGATTTTTTTTCCGGTTTCCGGAGCCAAAGTGCTCAAAAACCGTGTCTGTGTTTTGTCAAATTCGATTGCATTAAAAAGTTAGAGAGTATTTTCAAAACAGGGCCAAAAATAATTATAGTGATCGTACAGAAACAGCTCTTCGCAGACACGGTTTTGTTCTTTGTATGTTACACAAACTTCCCTCCAATTTAGAGTCAGTTGAACAAATTCCATTTGAGTTGTAGCTCTTAAAAGTGACCCTATCTGGTGGAAAATTCAACTCAAGAAAACAGCTTTATAAAAATCGCTGTATTCGTAAACAAACTCGCCTTACTCCGCCCACAAAGTACCCGCAAACACCTTCTTAGATAACAGGGCGAATCAGCGCTGGGAAGGTTTTCTTCTGCTAACCCCCTGATGAAATTTTCACGCAATCCATCTCCACACGAAGTCTTCAAAATTTTGAGTGAAGCTTCAACGGGAATACTGCCTTTACTGTTTCTGTACGATGGGAAAGATAAAAAAGACCACCAAGGCTCGCTCTAAAACCAGTGAGGCCGGACGAGCCGGACGAGCCGGACGAAGGAATAGTTCCAGAGAAAGCGTGGCAGTTTCCAATGAACACTTGATGCTTGCGGCGATGGCGGCAACATACACATCACTGGGTTGTCAGTCAGAAGGGAGAGTTTTACTTCCGGTCAAAACGAAAAACCGTGTTTTCTCTGCCGTTATTTTATATTTTTCAGTACTTTTTTTTACATGAAAGATCATGCCTAGAACAATTCATATACTAAAAAAATCAAAATTTCAAGAAAATGGTCGGTTTGAAGGCGCATGGTAACCTTAAGTACACCAGAAGACACCCAGGCAAGACATTGATATATATATGGAGGATGGTATGCAATTTCTTATGATCTGACCAATAAGAGGCTGAACAACGGGTGCCTTGGAACAGTGGCAACCTTTGTCTACAGGCTCTGTCACACAACACTCGCCCTGTTCTCCCCTCAGTCACTTCTCTCCCGGCCAATTCCTGCTTACCGGCTAAAGGATTCCAACCCAATATAACATACTTAAAACAGATGTTTCAATATCCCTGACCTTATATCACACTTCTAAGAAGAAGAAATCACGAAATACATGCACAGAAGACTTAACTAGAATAAAGAAATTATAATTAATTAATTATATTACAAGAGAACATCATGACAAGACCTACCTTCCTGTACAGCAGCATTATCAGGGTCACAATTTAATCTTGCATCCCCACTATGTTCCAAACTTCCTTCATTTACGTTATGATTAGGCTTGTACATGTATGTACCATCTACATCTACAGGTTCTGTATCAAAATCACTAGACGTGCCTTCATCACTCGAACTGACTGATGCATTCGCTAAGTTAGTTTCTTTTATACGACCTAGAATCAATCCAGAAGCTCGATGCAGTTCCATATTTTCTTTGGAGTCTAATCTTTCGATGGATGGTTTTGTTTTCACAGTCGGGTCTTCGTCACCCGAGAGCTGGTTTTGAGAAGACAACGGGTCAAACTCTTGTAGCAAGTTCTCTCCCACAGAAACATCACTAAAATCTGTTATTCCGTATCTCTTGTTTCTCTCAGGTGACAAATGTCCTGACCGTCTTTCCAAAACTGATTCGGCGTGAGAGCTTAAGGTCACGTCCAAGAGAAAATCGTTTTTTCGCGAAGAGTTGGATATTTCCTGCCCCTCGTCGAATTGTTTTCCGATGGCGGGAAACGATTCGTTCATATCTGTTAAAATTTACACTTGACGATAGAATGGACGAATTAAACAATCCTTAACCTGCTTTTAGCCAGTCCATGATAATTTCCCCGTTCTTTTAAGTTGACAACGTTGACATGCCTTACTTGTAAAATTTGAGATAAAAAAAAACAAATCTGTCTCCCTCGCCAAACAACTACAGTGTCAGGTTAGGGGAGGGGAGGTAGAATAGTGTAATTCTCTTAAAAAAAGTAGCTCGTTCAATAATTACAAATAAATAAAATAAAATAAAATTCAAATAAAATTCTTTTTAATTATATTTATGAACGTACCTTCCAAAACAGGTTTATTTCTACTATACGTTTTAATAAATTTAACCAATTGACGTTTTGATCTGTTTTTGATCCGGGCCCCCCGGAAAAATATAAACCTTTACCCAGGCTCCTTCATTTTCAACATGCGCCTTGAAGATTTCACCAAGGCCATATTGGAAAACAAGAATTTCTCAGCACGAATCACACTGACGAAATACAAGATAACCTTCATAAGTAGTTTAAAAAATGGGCCGGTTAAGAAGAAAGCGAATGCACAAGAACGACAAACATCTTAAAAAGAAATATCGCACTAGGAGACGAACAAAGGACTTGGATCAAATTCACGAGGACTTGCAACCAAAGAACGCCGCTAAACTGAAATCACAAGATTGTGATATGGATCTACCAGGCTCAGGACAGTATTACTGTATTCACTGCGCGTAAGTCTGATTTAATTATTACACTTGATTTTCCTAAATCAGCAAGAGCTAAAAATAGATCAGAGGATCACGGATATAAAAATTTCGTTTTCCCGAATCACGAAAATAAGCAAGCTAGGTACAATAATCCTTTCTTACACTTGATAGAGTTCTTGGAGCAACTGCAGAATACAGGGCCACTTTACATGTGTTAAAACCTTTTGAAGAAAGAAGCATAACATACCTTGATGAACCTAATTAAAATCATGAAAGGCCAAGTCAAGACTTTGTATTGCAAATCGCATAACTAAGTCACTTTTTATGATTATTATACATTGAACTCACTCTCTTTTCTGATTGGCCGAAAGTATACAGTGAATTTTTGAAATCAACGCCTGTGACATCATAACTGTAGATTATAAAACTCAAGGTCACGGGTAATCATGTCATGTAAGACTGCGGTAATCATGCCAAGTTTGCGCACTTTGTGGTGCTTGCTGTCTGTGAAGAAGCAAAAACATGTCATTTGTTTTGTTTCATTCAATGTATAATAAAACAATTATTAGATTCGGTTTTTGTGATATCCAGAATGATAGAGGTCTTGGTAAGGGTATCAGCCGAAGCCTTTGGCTTCAGCTAATAACCCCTACCTCAACCTTAATTATTCTGGATATCACAAAAACCTCATCCAATTATTGTTTATTACTGGTCACCTCGCCACCAAATTACTAACAATCTAATAACATTGAAACCACAAGTCAAAAAATGAAGCCTTTCGATCCTAGAGGACCATAGCTGCCGGAGCTTATCCCCGGTTTCTGTAGCATGAAGCGGCTACTCCCCCTGGACAGGATGCTAGTCCATCGCAGGTCATTCTCCTGCAATTTGTTAGGTTTTCCCCAACAATTTACCGGTACCCAATTATACACCTGGGTGGAGAGAGGCACTGTGAGAGTTAAGTGTCTTGCCCACAAGTCAAATTGGCTGAAATTCGTGCTACTTTGTTTAGTTGCATAATTCACACAGTTTGTGTAAGGTTGAAGTTGTGTGATCGTTTTATGAAACACTTGTGTAAGCCTAAGTGCAAACACAACAGCAAAGCAACTGAGCAATAACAACACAGTCAGTTCTCGACTACATGCACAAGGCAGCTATGGATTCCTCATTAGGCAATGTTAAAGGAACACATATTTATTATAATAATTGTATCATGTCACCAACAACATGTTGAAATCAAAATTTTCAAACAGACAAGCTAACAAACTTAAAAGTTAAATGACATTGCAGTCACACAATCAGCTTATGCACCTCAACTACTTTGCTTAAGTTTATATTTCTCTTGGTGTTTGGTGATGAGGTGGTTTCTTGGTGATGGGTTCGTTGGTGATGAAATTTCCTTAATAGACTTCTCTAACAGTAAAATTATTTGGAGGAAACCTGTCTCAAAATCATGGAGAGTAGTGTTAAAACCCTGAATTAGTAATTTCTTAAATTCACATTTCCCAAAAATGAAGCAGCTAAATTACCCTGTACAACCCTCTATAAAAGTAGCGAGAACAACCTGGGGTTTCTTCCCTCCAAGTTGGCCTTCTATTCTATTAGGATGCAGGAAAAATGTTGTGTGGAATTTTGGAGGCAAATTGTCCAGGAAAATGTTCAGTTGTGCAGGAGTTTCAGTTTCAAGTGTTCTTGTCAAGGTTGACAGCAAGAAAATACTGCATTGGAAGGGGCTTATATTTGGAGGGGCTTATTATAGGAGGGAAATTCGCTTGGCTGGGTTTCCTACATGTGGCCTTTTTCCACCCTGACTACACTTGTCCCAGCATGCTTATCCTGAACATATGCAACTGGTGTTACACACAGCTTTCTTCTTGTTTGTCCTTTGTGAAGTTATATTTTTTCTGTATGTTTCTTGTGAATATGTGTAGATAACGTGAAGTGTATCAGAAAAGAAAGACATAACTAAAAGATTTCAACTTTTTTCAGATTTAGAGCTGGGTGTTCAAGTGTTACATACATGTCACACATCTTAAAGTTTGAGGTTACATTCATTTGGAAATTAGCCCTGAAGAAGACTTTTTAGGGTCAACCTCCTCCTCCCTTCCTCCTTTGCCTGGATTTCCAGAGCCTTTAACCCCACTCCTGAGAGAATTTCTAGAAACCCATCTATCAGGGAGGTGTGGATTTTTCCTGGAATAACCCATTGTCATCGATTTTCAATGACAATCAATGACCTATAGTTAATTGTTATCAATTAGTTGCAAGGTAACTGTCGCCACCTATTTTTGTTAATAACAGCAAAATTGTTAAATATGAACAAAAATGTGCCGAACTCTGAGGATTGCCAGGTCATTGATGAGAAGCATCACCTGGACAATCATGCTAGGAAATAATGATTTCAAAAAAAAACATTTGATTGTAAAAGGTTCCCCTCCCATCATATGGTGGACATTTTGTGGCTTAAATGTGTTTTTTTTTTCAGCAATGCAAACATGAAAATAACTGATTGAATGCAACTATGTTCTCTCTTTTTAAAGGAGATACTTTGTTGATGAGAAGTCTTTAAAAGATCATATAAAATCAAGAGTCCATAGGAAAAAGTAAGTTCCAATCTTCATTGTGCAGTTCAAGATAATATGCCCATGATACCTACCCTGAGGAAGATTATTAGAAATTTTTCGGACTATGACTGAGAGGGATTTCAAAAACCCAAAGCTTTTAATTAATTGAAAGTATCAAGCTAAATTGAAATTTTCAAGGGGGTGACAGGGTTAAAACACGAAAACCTTCCATGGGAGGTGTATGGATATTTTCTGGATGTTCACAAAATTTTTGCAGTAACATAAAATTCATGTATTCTTGTGGATATCCTTTGCTTTATTGCATAACTGTTGATGATGATGATGTTGTTGTTGTTGAAGTGCTGGTCAGCTGGTTTTCAGGCATGCCACGTAAACTGGAAGAAACAAATATTTCAAGTAAACTTAACTAGCAAGAGGCAGACCAGTTGGCACCCTATACAAGCATGACCGAGAAGTTAACTAGAAGTGTGTACTGAGAAACAAATCCAGCCTAGTGGTCAGAGCAGGACTTGAACTCACAATCTCCAGATTGCTTGTTTTTAGCCACTGAGCGATGCTGCCTCCATATAATATTAAAATTAAGGGTGATATAATAAAATATTTCCTTATTGAACTCATTCATCGAATTAGTTGATAGTCCTAAATCTTAAATCTGATTCTATCTGTATTGAAATCAAAGACCATGCTGGAAAGCTAATTAAAATTAATCAGTTTGTTTTGTAGCTATCTCTGTCTACAATTTATGTTCTAGATAGGTAGCATCAATAAAAAGGAAAAGGAGACAAGAAAGGAGAAATTAATAGTAATATTAATTTTTACTAACAACACTAATTTGCCCTAACAGTAGATAACATTTTATTTGCTTAAAAAATGCAAACATCACAAGTCTTTTTAAAAAAAAGCGGACTGGTCTTATTGAATGTCATATAAGAAACTTTATCAGACACTTTATCTTGCTCTCAGTGTTAATAAGATGGTGTTTGTTGTTTTTATCAGAGTTAAGTTGCTAAAGGAAGTGCCTTACACTCCTGAAGAAGCTGAGAGAGCTGCTGGAATGGGATCATATACACTTATGTCAACCAAACCTCTATTGCCTGTCAACCAGGATGAGGAAATGATAAGTTCAGAAAATGTTGAGAGTGCTGCAGGCACTTGAAAAATAATAAATTGCCAGCTTTTTGCTCAGACATGATTTTTGATTTTTTGTATATCACATTCAAATAGGACTGGCAGATGCTATGGCCTAATGCTCACTGCAATGAGTCCTAGATCATGTTGAATTGTGATAATAAGGGCTCCTTTTTACTCGCTTACTTCAGGCCTGATTTGTTCAAAAGGTGAATAACGGTTTCCACCAGATACATGTAAATCACTATCCAGCGGATGGCGTGGTTTGTTTTCTTAACAGTTATCCATTGGATAGTGGATTATCCTGTGGATAGCATTATCCAAACAACTGTGGCCAGATATATTTTGAGCTCAAACTGTACTGGGAATTGTTAAGACAGACTCCCAAATGCCAGTGGGTAACATGTTGTAGATGGGCATCCTATCTTAGATGATTTGTTGCATCATTAAAGTGACTATGATGTAAGAAATAATTGCTACTTACATGTATTTGAAAGGCTTTTAAATTTAAGAAGAATGGCATTTTCCTTTTTGGAATATCTTTTTTTCATTTTAGAGATATTGTTGTTTTCATATTTTGCAAATGAGAAAAGCAATGCTGTCATAAATTGTCTCGACACTAAAACAGTAAAATACTGAATTGAGAATATATCTAAAAATATTTGAATGGTGTTCTTTAAACTTGGCACCAGGAATGTAAATCACAAAAGAAACAAAAGGACACCCTTTGTGTCATTGTCAGGACAACACTCTTACCTCCAGTCTCTTTCTGTCAAAATCCAAATATCCCCATTTTCAACCCTTTAAAGTGAGAAGAAGGACCTTCTTGAAATCAGTAGACATGTTAAAAGTGGATGATCCTTGGTTAAGACAAAAACTGGGAAGACTGGTGGCAAAACCGTTGCCATGACAATAGCACAACAAGTGACATTTAGTTTTTCTTGTGATGCACATTACTGGTGCCAAGTTTGAAGAACACTGCTCTAATATTTCCAGAGACATTCTTGATTCAGTATATTTTACTGTTTTAGTGAAAAAATTTATGATGTTATCATGTTAAGTGTTTCAAATAAGCTTCAATATTATTATTTTTTACTTCATACACATTTAAAGCCAAAAGCAGAGTTAAGTTTGTTGGCTGATTACTGGAGATATTCTACGCCTGTGTAACAAGCATAAAATGGTGGAGAGGGAGAGTGACAGACTTGACCAGAGGACCTCTTGAGCATGAAAGAAAATGAAGAGACATTAACAGATATATAAAGTTAATTAGCTTAGTGATGCAAAATCATGCATTAGAAATGTCTATTTGATTGAATACATCAGTATAAAGAGGTGTTGTAGTTTTGTATTTTTGGAGGTAGGAAATTTTCATGCAGGCAGTTTTTGGGAGAAAAAATTTCTGCCTCATGTATTTTTTTGGGGTTCACACTATGAAACTCTGTTGGACCTCTCCTCGCTCCCTCCCTCCTCCCATCATGTATACTGTGAGAATATCCCCTGGGGCATATGTAGTTCTCAATCAGACTAATGTAACCTTTTTCTTGCAAAAAAAATATATAAAATTCTTAGTGAAAATGTTTCTTCCCATTGACAGCATTGAAAAAGTCATGGGTTTGACTCCTGTCAAGAACTCAGAGTTTTGTCTTCATTATACAGTAATGATACACCAGCACGCTAAAACATCATATATTTTGTTGATGAAAAGCAGCATTTTAATATATCTTATAAATAATGTTTCTCTTTAACTTTTTTTTTCTCATTTCACATTTTATCTTGGAAACATATCAATAGCTATATTAAGTTACATTTCCGTGATTATTATACTTTGGAACTCTATATTTTTACCAGTCATTTTTTAAAGAATGATAGATACCTTGATTCTACTCAGGAAATCGCCTAAGAAAAACGTTTTTTAAACACTTAATTATTCATCATTATTGAAACTTTTTAATTTTATGTCTCTAAGTTTTAAATTTTTTTCTACTTTTGGGGATTTTTAAAATGTCTTTTTAATTTTATTAATTTCTTTTTTATCAGACAATCTTACAGTTGATTACTTTCTTAGCTTATTTTTATTATCTTAAATGAATGCTAAACCTTGCACAGATTAATATTTAATAAGGAGAAAATTATATTTTCTTATGACAAATTTTATGAAGAAGAATGCAGACTGAAAAAGCACACCTAAGGGGACCCAGGGAAAATTATTTGAGTTTGTTTGTAATTGTGTCAATTGACTCATGAGTAACTGACATGATTTGCTGAGCTATTTGGAGAAAACAGTCATTCCGCATGGCACCCCCTCCACCACCAACAAGACAAAACAAAAAAGACACAGAGTTGCATGACTCGGCAAGCCAAATGCCTCGACTTGAAACGATTGAACAGTGTTACACGTGACTCCTATAAGTATCCCACGGTAGATATGATTACAACATATCCTTGCAAGGCAGCTGAGAACCAACAGACTGCTCTAGCTCGGATATTTTTTATGACATCGCTTTCAGGTAGGTGCCTCTCCATCATAGCTAAAAGATTTAAAATTTTATCGAACCATTACATCACGCTGAACTATTCGTTACTTTTCGACCTACAGTTTGGCTACCGTTTATTTTCAAGGCGACGGACCAAAATATAATTTGTTAGGTAAATGACCTCGCACGTCGAGTTTTTAATTTAAATATGCCGTACGGTTGAATGACCTTGTCAAACTCCTATCATTTTCCTCGCATATAATTTTTCAGTCATATGACTATCTCCAACTCTTTTATCGCGAACTCGTTCGAGATAGTTGTTCATCGACATATTAACTTCATGTCAGATGGCCTCATTACGTAACCTTTGTACCTGCGATGACTCGCTTTCGATGACCCACGACTTGAGACTTTGGCGAATAACATATTATGTTATTTAGATATTTCACGTCAGCCATTTTATGTGGTTATATGAAAAGAGTTAAAATAAACCTCTGTGACTAACTTAGCCTGAACTTTCGGTGTTTTGCCCGCATGAAAAATGGGGCTAGAGCAAAAAAAGAAACAGGAAAGGAGGGGGAGGGGAAGGGACAGAACGGACACCACAGCGGTTTCAGCTCTCGGGAATTGCATTGTAGCCGTTGCGCTTCCCGATTTCAGCACTCGTTACATACTTTGCAGCCTCTGTGGTGCTTTCTCCTCGCCCTCCCCCTCCCCGCTCCCGCCCTATTTTTCCTGCTGGAAAAAAACACCGAATATCCCGGTTCTTTGTCTTTCTTTGTTCCCCAACCAACGGAAACGCTTGCTACACAAAAAATAGCTGCGGGGGAGACTAGCCTGCTGCAATAAAAAAAAAAAAAATTTTCGCACTTGTTTTCTATTTTTGAGTTGGGAGGTGCATATAGATATATATATTTCAGGTAACGAATATTTCAATGAAATTGCCTTTTTGCCTTACTATTCCGTTTGTGCTCATTGTAGCAACTAGAATTTTCTTTGTGTTTTTATTTCACGTTTTTGCGTCTACCTACGCTGATCATATTTCTTTTCATATTTCAGCATATGGAGAACTTTGATATTGACGTCGCAGTTGATGTGTCCACGAGCATCCATTCCCTGGGTAAGGACATTGATGGCGCATCACGTGAAAGGGTGTTCACCTTATCTGAACGAACGCCACTTATTCCACTCGAACCCGGTCGCGCTTCTGTGTGGAAGGCGACACTCAACATCATCAACTTCATTGAAGGCGTTGGTTTCTTAGCTCTGCCGTTTGCTCTCGCTAAAGGTGGAATAGCAGCGATTGGAGCTTTTGTTATCATGCCCATCATCTACTGGTTCACAGCCCGAGTGCTGGTCGAATGTCTGTACAGGAGGCACCGTATCTATGGTATCGAACGAGTGCGTTCTTCGTGGAATGAAATCGGAGAAGCCATTTGGCCTCGCTTTGGTGGAACTATGGTAGCCGTTGTTCAGTGCTTTGATCTGACCGTTATCTCGACTTCATATCTCATCGTGTGTGGGTCGTTGATGAAATCCGCTTTCCCGTCAGTTCCCCTAACACCAGCACTCTGGACGTGCATTGCAGCCGCTGTGGTTCTTCCATCGACGTTTTTGAAGTCGCTCTCTCAGATTGCCTGGCTGAGTGTCATTGGAATTGCAGCTTTACTGGGAACTTCCGGGGTTATTCTGTGGTACGGGGCCACCCACCAATCACAGTGGAATCTCAAGAGTCTCTTGTTCTGGGATACAAACGGGTTCCTTATTTCCCTGGGGATCGTCATGTTCAGCTACGGCTCGGCCCCTATTGTGCCATCTGTGGAAGAAAGCATGGCTGACAGGTCCAAATTTGGAAGAGCTTTAGCACTTGCTTATATCGCTGCAGTCTTATTCAAATTAACCTTTTCCATTTTTGGCTTTTTGTCATTCTCTTTTGCCACAGATGAAATTGTAATTAACAATCTTCCTCACGGTCTGCTCCATATTATTGTCAGCGTAGTGTTTGTCGTTAGTTGTCTATTTTCGTATGCATTGCCACTCCTTGCAGTTTTCCAGTGCATCGAAGATTCGACCACTTATTCTTTGCTGCAGACGAAAGTACGATTGCCGATATCCATTTATTTTACAGGGCTTCGAATTTTGTTAGTTTCTATCACGCTTTTAGCAGCAGCCTTCATTCCGCATTTCGGATTTTTGACGTCGTTTTTCGGTAACTTATCGCTTCCGTTATTCAACTGCATTCTGCCTTGCGCGGCGCATTTGTTTCTAAGAAAAATGGATTTAACCTGTTGGCAGAAAGTTCTGGATTACGTTATGATTTTGTTTGGTGTCCTGGTGTCGATATTTGGAACTTTTGTTTCAACTAAAGCATTGTCTGAAGTACTAAAACAATGACATTGGAACTGAACTGAAGTTTCCTTGCTTGGAATAAGAAACAGTTTTAGAAGAGAGAGGCGAACTTTAAGTTTGAACACACTAATGTTGTGTATATAAAAGAGAGAAGATAATTAATAAATTTATTTTCGTCAGTTATGTGGCGCTGTGATTAATTAACGGTAGACCTAAATGGGGAAGGGTAAGAGCGCGAAATGTCGAGGTGGGGAAACGCAACCTAAACTCAACCATTTTTTTGGCAGAAAAGGTAACACTGTAATAATACTGTCTTCTTCTATGTAGTGTGGATCATTTTTCACATAAATGTACCTACACTGACGGAAGCTGCATCTCTTTTCAGTATCCATGTTCTTACTGAGAAGATTCAGCTTTTACGTGCAACTGTTGGATATGATAGTTTTCCTACACTTTTCGAGTTGGGCGTCTCCCTATAAAGGTTACCCCGTCAGCCCCCGCTGGGACACAACAGTGATACCAGAACTGTCGTTTGTATATGTGCACATGATGTGAATGTCAGCTAGCGTTTTCGGAAGTTCTGATTTTAATCGCCACTGTGATAGTTAGAATGGTACACCGCCAGTAAAGTCAAATTCAAGCGCACCAGATACGAGTGATAAGCACACGAAGTCTGTATACGAGCTAATGACTGACGCTCGTCTCCGGTTCGTGTGGTAGAAAGGCACTGTGAGAGTAAACTGTCTCGCCCAAGACTAATTTTCACTAGCGACCGAGTCGTAGTCGGAGTCGTACAAGCTGTAAAAGCGCGCATTCCCAAAGAAAACAAAAAATGGTAGTCATAAGCGGGCGAGTCATAAGCTGGACAGAGTCGTAGTCGGAAGAATCAGAACGTTTCCACTTCTTCCGATTCCGTTTACGACTCCGTCACTTAATTATGTTCTAGTGAACAAAGAAAGAAGAAACGGAAGAACCATCAAATATCAAGGAATCAAGTATTGTGATTCGTTTATTCTTCCGCTTCTGCTTCTGACTCCGACAATCTAGTTTTCACGAGATCGTAACCGACGGAGTCACAAGCAAAATAGGTTTCCGACTCCGTTGGTTTGATTTTCACTGGTCCGTTTCGTTCTCCAATAGATAATTATGGCTAGCCTTACATACGTATGGTTCGTCCCTGCCAAGGGACTCATCAGAGACCTTTCAGCTAACTCGTCAAACATCGCATTTGAAGTCCCGCTAGCATCAAAATGATGGTGACAATCTGGCCTTACGGTATTGAAACTGGGAAGGTAAATTAAGATCAGGAACTGAATTTAAAAGGTTAATTGTTTTGCAGGCTTAGCTTCTTAATTCCTCATTGTTCACATTCACTAATAATTTAATTCACGTCATTGTAATAATCACGCAATCTAATGGTTTATGTGTGCGTGCAAGTCCATAGAGTAAGATTGATTTTACTAAAACCGAAACCAGACATCTTCCTAGCTGGCCACTCAGCTCGGAAAAATGCCAACAAAAGGATGCAAAAAATGCAAATAAATTTGACTATTGGCGTCACGCTAAAACAGATCAAATCTTATTTTTAGCAAGCACTTTTTATTATTTAAGGCATTACTAGTGGAGAAAATATCATAAAAATGTTTCAAGAAATTACTAGCTTAAAAAGGTCTATTTTATTTTGGTTATGTTTTCTGATGGAGATCAAATGCTTATAAAAGACAATTATTTTTACAGGTTCTTTAGATATACGGTAACCGCAATGTGATATGTCTTGGGTCATTGGTCATAGCCAGATAGTAAATTGAATATTTCATAAAATATTCATTCGCCACAAACTTGTCATGTCGAGTGACACCTTATACCGAAGTGAAAAAGCGAGTTATGTCGTTGCTTGGGTGTCCTCGACAGCTGTTCACCGAGTGATATTTGGACTGGGTTACTTATTAGATTTCTGAGGCTTGTGTCAAACGAAGTTTGCTTGTGTCATTGGCTGTGTGAGTGCGTTTTTGTGAAGAGCAAAGAAGGTAAACTCAGGATTTCACAATGCCAGTGGCGCTGACCGGTTCTTCTTCTTCAGTGAAAGATAAAAGAGGTTACAAAGACGTTCAAGAACTGTTACTGTTACACAGACGCTATGAAGAAAAGGCTGTACGCATATTTAGAAAAGGATTATCCGACGCAAACAGAGCTGATAAGAAACATGCTAGCAACAGGACACAGCCTTGTGAAGAGCTAGCTAAACCGGCAGCGACAAGCAATGGATTAACAGAAACGCGCGTGCAACATAAGAAACCTTCTTCAAATCTGCACCACCAGGAATTATCGAACCCGATTTATCTTAATGATCAGGAGTATTTGAGGCAGCTACTACTGAAAAGCGACGCCAGTGGCAATCTTTTTGACGGGCACAACATAACACACTCCGAGGATCGCGCTCAACTTATATTACCGAAATTGGAGGGAATACCACCAGAAAATAAAGAAATATTTTACACGACGCTTCCAAAAATACCGCCGTTGCCAAAAATCAAGGACAGTAAAGTTAACACGGTTAAACCGCAAAGAAAGAAAACACGCAGCCGGCAATATTCTCAATATTCTCAGCGCGGCGAACCCAGCACGTTTGCAGCAGAAACTTGTTTAACCGTTCGACAGTTGCCTAGTGACCATTTTATGCTGCACGACTCGTCTTCGATATCAGCCGTTCCACAATTTTCACGTATCACACCGCCGCGAGAAATAGAACTCCCTTCAGAGGCAATAACCACTGACGAAGGTCATCTTTGGCTAGTGCCTTTTGTAAATATTGAAATTCCATCCTATCGTTTAGCAAAGTGGAATGAACTTGAAAACGGAAGATCTTCGACGGAGGGTGCTAGACACAAAGATCTGCAAATTAGTGTCACTTCTGATAAAAAAGCGGAAATCGAAGATTCGCAACCAAAATACAAAAGAAACGTACACTTTAGTGAATTTCTACACGAAATTCATCTTTATTCTCCCATCTCAACACAGAGCAATAAGTCGGCGAAAGAAGATGGAAACGATATCAATAATTAATGACTGTTGTCGTGAAATATTTAAATTCAGCTAAAAAATGACATTTATTTTGCAGTGTGTGCTATCGAGAGAAATATTATGAATATAAATAGCTCCCTAAATCCCTCGTGAAGTATGTTTTTTGAGTGAGCTAAAACTTTTCAAAACCTTAATTAATATAATGGTTCAATTTCTACCAGTCTTTCGTACAGTGAGTACTCTATAGAACTCGCTCAACGTAAGAATTTTATTCAATGAACTTCAATTGCCAGTTTACTCAATACGTTGTAGCAACAAATATGCTAATTGCTGTCTCTCTAGGACTAAAATACATTTTATGGCTTTATGGCATTCGTTTTTTATAATTAGGAATGTAATATTTCATAAAATTTCCATCCCTTGCAAAACTGTATTATAATGAAATGAACCTAATTTTATCGTGTGACTGTTTTTTTGCAACAAATTAAAAGGAATTGTTATTTACTATGGACTTCCTTGTTTCCCCTTTGTGTTTCTAGCTCTCTCCCTTTAATTATTTGCCGTAGTCTTTATGATAATTTTAATTTAGAAGCTATGAGGATGAATTTATCTGATAGTGCAACAAAGTCTTTACTCTAAACTATATACTTTGGTGTCTTAACTCAAACAATCAAATAAATAGTTTTCGAGCGAGTGCTTTCAAGCTTGCCTGAAGGCCTTAATGTTCTGTGAGCGCCCACCCAGAGGAATTTAATAAACTCCTTATAAACTCATAGTTGTACTAATAAAACCTTTCGTGTTCTTGCTTGCGTTTATTTTGCGGGACAGTTTTTGAAAACGACATGATATTGTGGATCGAGGTCATGCGCTTTGCACGTGACAATGGGCTATCTGCAAACATTTGGATTTGAGTTTCATCTGAGGTCATTTAATAGACGATCGGTAAACCAGCCGGCGGCTTTACTCTTTGCTGTTACAGCGTGTTGACGATATCCAACCAAGTCGAAACACTGCAGCTGCCCACGATTTCAGTTCGTCGCTTTCAACTCTGTCACGTCGTTGTCCTTTCTACACTACGTAGTTATCAGTCAGTCTTACATCATAGCCATTTTAAGGTTCACTCATAATGTTTGACACTGAGTAAGTGACTACATATGTAATGGAAGCCATAGAATAATGTGTAAAGCTGCGCGATACGTAGCCTCTTCCAGCTGCAAGCGTGACTTGGCAGAAAAATTGTGAGAAGAAAGATGATCTTTCCTAGCGTCAATTTTAAGGGGGCAAGAGTACGTCAATCATCTTCTGACAGTTGATACCTTACCATCACGCCCTGGGGTAGCTTGATGTCAATTTGTCGAACTGGTGTGGGAGGGGGTTGAGGAATAGTTTGCTTGGTCTGTCCTTGTTGCATTTTGGGCTCTAGTTTAAGGGTTTTCAAACCGACCGTAACATCCATAGTCTCTTTGGCCGCTTGTCGCTTCAAATCATTGTTTGTGTCCCCCCGCTGTAAAGATTCCATGTTTGATCGCACGCCCCATCCATTAAAGAAACAACTTCCTGGAGCTTCAATTTTGCTTTTACTTTCACGTACTGACTTGACTTTGTAGCCACTCGGTCGAGCAGAGAAAGTAACGCGATTAATTCTCATGTTTGTGAAGTATTCCTTAGTTGGTTTCTGCCTGTGCGCGTTCTCACAAAAATCTTTTGTAAGGCACTGAATGCATTTGTGAGGATCATTGGCGTAGAACACCCCTGACGCTGACTTAGAAATACGTTCTTTACACACGGGGTTATCTCTTGAAATCTCTATCTCATCGTTCCCGTCACTCTTCGATTGAAGTATTTCATTGGCGGTGACTGAAGAGCTTGGTACTCGATAAGCCTGTAACGGTGCACGGCCCGTTCGAATGGCTTTCTTCTCTTGCTTACGTTTCACAAAGCGCTGTTTTACCTTTTCCCTAGACGTGCTTGGTGTCTTGGGTTGCAAAGACAGAAAACATTGTTTTTCTGGAGTCCTTCTCGCCCTGGTAACTTGTTGTTGTTCCTCGTGCCTCGACTTCAACTCTTTAGTCCATGAAATTCTGTCGTCAAGTTTATTTCCATTGTTCCTTATTGTGCTTTCTTCGTGTGGCATCAGTGAAGTGTGCAAATATTTAAGCCTTCTTAATGCCTGCTCAATCGACTGGTCTTTTGATGTATTTTTGCCTGTAAACTTCGCCTCCATTATTTTGAAATTAACCCGCAAATGAATTCTTCAACCACAAACGTTTTTAAATGCATAGTTACGTTACAGTTATTTCTCTTGTATTGATGTCCCACGCCAGTGAGTGAGTTACCAAACTAACAATAATGCATTTGTTTGACAAAAGAAATCCTTTTCTTATTGAAATCCAATGCGATTCATCGAAATTAATGATTGCGGAATATTTATTAGCACACGAATTACCGCGACACAATTGTTTAACAAATAGGTCAAATAACTGATTGTTGTGTTCACAGTTTATGTATGCGGTTTAACTTGCGCGAGCGGCAAGTAATTACTTTTTGTTGGGTTTAGTATTGTCTTATTTGTCTATAAAACTTTTAATTACTAAAAGTTGCTTGCAAAACTAACAATCCAATCGAAACCAAACTGTGCAGTGAAGTGTAAATGCCATCAATTAGCGTCATGTTATGAGTGTTTTATTGTAATGTTGACCGACCTATGTTGCGGTAAATTAACTTATTAGCTAAGTGTAAAATAGTCTAACGTTAAGTTGCGGAGCTCGGTAGACCCTCACTATAATGGGCGTCTCCATCATTTCGTTTAACCATCTTTTATTTATTTCTTCGCCATTTTTAAGCGATGACTTATGGTGTGATGTCATTGCTTTATGCTGGCATACTGAATTCCTTTGGATAGTGATTTTGTCGCGCTTTTGTCCGTCGCGCTTTTGTCGCTCCCTTTTTTTATCCCTCTGTGGAAGCGAAATGCACTCTGGGAGTTGTTGTTTTATAGGTTCAGCTCTAGCTTATAAAGAAGATTTAGGGTTTTATTATCCAACTGCACTTCGTGTTAGGCACGTTTTCTCTCAATGCGTAAGCGACGACTTGAATTGAAGTTACGAAAAAAACAATTTGGCGTGTAGGATAATAAATCTCTTATAAAACGTTTTGTTGTGTAGTATCGCTGAGAATTTTTACTCGTTATTTCTGTTTTGACTCGCCCTATGGGCTCGTCAAAATACAGC
>Ga0126337_10000637_pt1 | contig 18630 bp, 19 predicted proteins | sample DipCmetagenome_FD_92527 | JGI IMG/M metagenome (GOLD analysis project Ga0126337, IMG submission 92527) | Coral microbial communities from La Bocana,Puerto Morelos, Mexico - Diploria C A metagenome | ecosystem: Host-associated > Invertebrates > Cnidaria > Coral | place: La Bocana,Puerto Morelos...
TGAAAACGTTCCACTTTTGAGAGCGTTTTCAAAACGATCCGGTTTTAGTACCGGTTTGGATCGGCGCCGTGTAAACGAAAGGCTTAACCGCGTCGAAAGTGATGCGGTTACAAATGAAACCGGCTCCGTGTAAACAGTGCCTAAAACTCCTTCTGAGACAGGAAGTCGGCAATTTGTGACTGTTTCCATTCCTGCAAGCTTTGCTTTACCTCCCACAAAATTAGAGCAATTGTCAGAATTGATGGCCACGGTGGTCCACGTCTCGCAACATATTTTCTGAGTGCATTGATGAACGAATCGGTCTCAAATGACCGCGCAACCTCAAGATGTACCGCTCTTGTAATCAAACATGTGAAGATACATCCATAGCGTTTTTCCTGCTTGCGCGAGGTTTTGATCATGAGTGGCCTAAAGGGTGGAGATACTTGCAACCGACTTGACTCTTCTTTTCTTATAAAATGAACAGTCATTAAGGACTTTTCTCATAGAAGACCGAGAATGCGGTATCCAAAACAATAATCTCATTTCGTTCCGAACGTGTTCTGTTCTTGTGGCAGTCTATGAGACATAGCTGATAATGTTGAGGGATGATCATTGGATATTTGCATCATAACAAATTGCTGCATCGTCGATTTTCCCGCCAACCCGGAAAATGTCAGTTTCAACTAAGAAAGGGGTTAAAGTCTTCAAGCGACTTTTCCTTCTAAGAGGTTGCCCAGCGGTTCAATTACCCATGTCGGCTAGAAATGCGTGTCTTTGAACTGACTTGATCCATATCAATTGCACCTCCTTAATTTCTTGAACTTCCATTGGACTGATCTTCGCTTCCATTTTTGTTTTTCTTCCTCTGCATTTCCGAATGAATCGTCGCACATAAGCAGTAACTCGACAAACTTTAACAAACCATGAGTAATGGGACAAGTGCATGAGCTAAGGGCTGTGTTTCCTAGCAACCACACCTGACAATCTCAGCTGGTGTTTCACAAGTCATGTCAGTGGTCAACTTTGACTTCGGGATATCTTCAGGCCACTGATCTTCTGACAGTAGAAGAAATGCTGGACCATTTAACCAGCGGCAGTTCGGAGTAATTGCATCTGTTTTCAAGCCACGGCGACCGTCATCTGCAGGATTAAGTTCATCAGAGCAGTGACGCCATTGTTGCGGTTCTGAAGCATCAAGAATTTCATAACGTCTGTTGGCAGTGAAGGCAGATGTCGCTTCGAGTCTCCACGAATCTGACCAATAACAGCACTACTGTCTCTCCAATAATGGGTGGAGGATATCTCATAGTCATGTTCTTTCTGAATCATGCTCGCCAACCGTACCCCAAGAACCGCTGCTTGCAGTTCCAGTCTTGGAATACTCAGTGGTTTAACAGGAGCAACACGGGTGTTCGCAGCTACAAATGCACAGTCCCCCTCCACCACGATCGAAAGTATGCAACAGCACAGAATGCTCTCTCGATTGCATCACCAAACAAGTGTACTCGAATGGAAATGGGTGAAGCCATGAAAAGGCGATAGAACCGTGGTACTGAGAATTCCGTTAGACTCTCCAGTTCCTTTTCCCAAGGAGAACATCCTTTCTGGAATTCTTCCGGTATCTTCTCGTCCCAACCTTGACGAAGTTTCCACAACGATTGAAGAAATATCTTTGCCCGGACAATGAATGGGGCTAAAAAGCCAATTGGGTCAAAGATCGAAGCTGTGGCGCTGATAACGTTCCGCCGTGCATTCGCCAACTCCTTTGAATAAGAAAACGTCTTCCTGGACATCCCAAATCACTTCCAGATCTCTCTCAGCAGATAGAGTGCTTTCTTCTCCAAAAGTGCGCACTGACTGTGCTTGTTCTTCTACAGTGATTGCATTAAGCAAATGTTTGTCATTTGATATCCACTTTGACAGTCAGAATCCACCTAGTGAAAGTAAATTCACTAGTCCAATTGAAGACTACATGCTTCCAATAGGGATGGGACTGATTTGCATAAACTACCATGTAAAAGTTCCTCTCCACTACTTCTGCCTCCAATGGGAAGGAATGCTTATTGTCTTGAGCTGTATATTGGTACACATCCACTCTGTCCTCCGGAGTTCGTCTCCAGACAAAACGCAAAACCGATTGGTCTTCTTCAGGAACTGCCAATTGATTGAACATCGCTTCGATGTCAGCAGACATAGCTATCAACTCTTGGCGGAAGCGCATTAGTATACCAACTAATGAGTTCAAAAGGTCAGGAACAAATAGCAGATGGTCATTTAGAAAAGTGCTTCATATTTGGCTGCTGCATCACTAACTCGACGCACCTTTCCAGGTTTGTGGGGATGTAGCACAAGGTGGTGCGGTAAATACCGCGCACGGGTAGTAGGCTCTGACGATTCTCGTTCAGACAGCTTCTTAATGTATCCTTTCTAGAGATCATCATCTATAGTTTGTGTGTACTTGACATTCAGCTCTGGATCACTTTGAAGGCGTTTCTCCAACAAGGGTAATCGCTTCTCGGCAACAGCTCCGTTGTTTGGCAAATCGCTATTTGAATCTCTCCAAATAAGTCCAACTTTGTAACTCCTATCAACTTTGCAGGTTGTTCTCTCAAGGGACTCCAAAATCAGCTCATTTTCTTTCGATCTCCGTTCATCGCTATCATACTTGCACTTTCCACTAAGTTTTTACAAGTTCATTCAGTTCCTCTTCAGGCGAAGCCACGTGAATGAAACATAGAGATTCTGAATTACGAGGATATCCCAGGAGAGTTTCTGTCACAGTCCAGCTAAGTTTTGTCTTGACTCCAAATGGTGACCCTCTGGGCCCCTCTCGTACCTGTCTTGGGATAATGATTTCTGTGACGTCACTTCCAAGGATGACCTTGATGTCTGCTCTATCCACATCTTGAAGCTCAATGTCAGCTAACTGTTTCCACTGGGACTTAACCCCTGTCATGTTGACTGAAGTAGGAGGCACATTCAATTTCTCTCCAACCAAAGCATGTTCCACCAGATAACAAGTGTGTTCATTAACAGGACCAATTATTAAATGAGACTCCCTTTGTGTTAAGATGCAAGGTGACTTGAATACCAAACAAGTCCAAAGAGGTATGAGGACCATCCAAATTTAACTGATCTGCAACGTCTGTTCGAATAAGAGAACAAGTACTACCAGGGTCAAGAAGTGCGCGGGTATTGAGCTGACCACACAGAGTTACAGGAACTATTTGAAGTAAGACTCTCGACTTATTACATGTAGCTTGCATCACATGAGAACTTGCCACTATAGATTTTGGATGACTGGATTGCATAGGTGACTCTTCAGGAGTATGGACACTTGTGGAATTATCGTCTTCCATGATTCTATGAAGCAACTCATTGTGAAGCCTAGTACAGCCATGAACACCACACTGCTTTTGAAATTTGCATTTATTCGCACTGTGCCTTCCACAACAACGAAAGCACAGTCCATGTTCCTTAACTTTAGCTAATATTTCCTGAACACACAACCCCTTAAATTTGTGATAACTGTGTAGCTTGTGATTTTTTCTGTCGCCAATCACACCTGGAGGTAAAGTAAACTGGCCACTTTCACTGAAACGCGGAGAACCTCCAGAGGCGTTGCCACCCATCGAGGGGAGGATGTTTTCCCTTTGAATTTTGATCAGGTGGGACAAAAGGTTTCTTGCTTGTCAGGGCGCCAAAATCATCATGCACTTCTGCTTGCACTTCAATCGACTTCTCAAAGTCCAGAAAATTTGCATATTTCAGGTCTTTATTCCTCCTGTACTCTTTCCACTTGACACAGAGGGAATGAGGAAGCTTGTCAACAACCATGTTCAAGTTGTTTGCACCCTTTAAATCGCTAGAGTAACCGAGGCGATTAAAGGTTTTAACAACGGTTGAAATGACATCTGAGAAACGTCGTACTTCGTGTAGGCGATTCAAGTGAGCCTTAACAACACCATAGGACTTTCCAAATCTTGATTCAAATTTCTTGAGGGCTTCTGCATAGAGCTCTCCACTATAAACATAGCCTTCTATTGCCTCCTTTGCTCTACCAACAAATGCATTCTGTAGATGCTGCATCTTTGCATTTAGGAAATATGTGCATCATCAGTAATAGAATGGAACGTCGAAATCCAATCAGTCCAACGAATTGGATCCAAATCAAATGAATCCAGCTTCAGGTTTGGCAACGAATCCAGGGATGATCGTAAAATAATTGTGTCTGCACGCGTTTCAACATGCAATCCTTTTTTTACAGGCTTCTTCTTTGTCTTGAAATTTTACTCTCAACTGCTGATGCTTGGTTCCTGGCTTAGGAGTTGAAGTTGACATGTAAGGAACATCTAATGTCATGGGGTTTTCAGGTACCCCATAAGACTTGATCTCTTTATCATTTTCCTGATTGAAATCGTCCGTGTATAAGCCGCATCCGTAGATAAGCCGCACCCCCAATTTGGAAGCGGAGATTTTGGTAAAAAATAAAAACAAAGTTTGAAGTTCCGGAAAATTGTATTGCTATAAACAAGCAATTAAGGTTTTAAAACACCGATATAGAAGTTGTTGCCATTTGTCACATTAAGTTCAAAGAAAGCGAAATTTCATTTGTCGTACCTTCTTTTTCATTTGAATTTACACCTTTAACTTAAAATGTTCTTTTGATCCGAATTTTTAAGATTATCACTTCGAAACATGCCATAAAGTTGAAACTCCTTCACCATTGAATCAAAACGAGCGAGTACTTAGTAGCCAAGCTTTAAATGTGGGAAGGAGACTGGAACAGTGTAAACATAGAGAAATTTACTTTCGACTCGGGTTTTCGGGGATACCACGTCTATAAAGATGTTTGGAAACCTACAATAGGTGAAAAACTTCATGCTGAACAGGAGCTAGATAATGTAGTCCACAAATTTGCGTGACGGTGGTCAAAGAAATGGTCGGCCATTTACCTCCCGAATATTCGCGAATTTTGTGGTATTTTATCGCACGTGGCGGAACGAGATGCGTGGAGGTGACTGGTCGTAAAGGTCCTTAAAGGTTGGTGTTTAGTTGTTCAAGTGAAAGTTAATCACTTTAAAGAACTCTTGGAGAGCAAGATTTGCCGATAAACATTTGAAGACACAAACGGCTCCTTTAGAACCCACCACTCCTGAGAAAGTCAATAAAGAACGGCAACATGCTGCCAGTTTCTTTTATATTATTTCTTGACACCTTAAGTAGTTTTATGAATATTAATTAGGTTTTTGAGAACTCTAAACACATATGTATCCGTGGATAGGCCGCACCCTTGAAATATTGCGAATGAATAATTATGTAGGGTAAAAAATGTGAAAAATTTCAGAATAAAAAGGCTTAATAAGGTGACAAGAAAAATAATTTGATGAGTAAAGAACTATTTTAAAAGAATTGAATATTGACGGTGTAATGGCCTAGCATTGTTATCCGCTTCAGTTGTCATGGCAGTGTGCCATGACTCGAGACTTTTTCGCACGCGATAGTCTCCTTTGCCGATAACTCTTGCATTTTTTAAAATCAATTTTATGGTCGTTCATCCCTCCATTGTTTCCGAAGTTCGAGCCTTTGTTACAATATTTAACGTTTCCGATGTTTTCTTTTCTTCGCGTCTGTTGGTATCTGCCGGTTTCTCCAATGTAGCTCCAACTGCAGTCATTGCAGGGAATCTTGTAGACCGCAGTTGTTTGAAGGTGGCTGGGTGGCCTGAATTTTGGCAAAGGGAATTCCTGATGTAGGGTTCTGTGGGGTCCGGTGACAACTCGAATTCCATTGTTTCAAAGTATTCTTTGGAGTGCTTCGGTGAGGCCATTGATATAAGGCAGACAAGCTAGGTCAAAACTTGGCTCAACCCACTTATTAAACGTACCAACTAACTCCTCTGGCGAGGGAATTGTTTCCATGGCACGTTTTTTCTTAAGAATGTTAGAGATGATCGATTGGGGGTAACAATTTGCTTTTAAAGCATCGGAGACATGTTCGACTTCTTTCGATTCTTCATTTCGGTGCTTGGAAAGTTGCACGCCCGGTTTAGAAGAGTGGCAACTGTGCTTAGCTTGTGTTTCTTCTCATGGTGCGAGTTAAAGTCTAAATACCTGTCTGTGTGTGTTGGTTTCCTATACACTCTCATGGTAATTTTGCCCTTTTTTTCTGGGGACGAGGGTGTCCAGCAAAGCGATTTGACCATTGCTAACCGTTTCGATGGTAAAGGAGATCTTAGGGTCGATGGAATTCAAAGTGTCGTGGAAGGCTGAAATGGCGTCTCTCTTGATGATGACAAAGCTGTCGTCCACATATCTTTTCCTAATTTTTTGTTGGTACCATGAAATTAATTAGAGCTGAATCTTCAATTACCTCCATGCAGAGGTTAGCTACAACGGGGCTAACGGGGCTACCCATGGCACAACCGTGGATCTGTTTGTAAGTACAGTCGTTGTAGACGATGTAGTTGTTTGAAAGAACTTTTGAACGGCTAGGAAAGCTTCCATTCAAGGAACAACATCTTTCGAGAACACAACACCTTATTCTTAGCTGATAAGCAGACGTGCCCACAATACGACCCATGCAAAATACCGCTGACCCCGATAATACGACGACAGAATTATCTCCTATCAACATCCTCCCTTTGTTTCGTATAATGAAAAGTAAGTCATTAACACGAACAAATATAAACAGGCAATGCCAGATAATAGTAAACATCGAGTACCATACAGCACTCTAGTCTTTATTTTCAAAGGTCCAGTGTCTTTGGCGGTCTATTTGGCCGGCCATAACGGGACGTTTGCACTGATGGAAATTAATTCTCATTCGGAGTTAAGGCACTATGGTTTCTGAAGAATTTCTGACATCCGCACCATTATCTACGACTGGTTGTTCTGGCAAGGGGTGTAATGTTGTAGGGGTGGGACCTGAGGGTCATCAGGTCTTAAGTGGATTCTGTTCCGTCTCACCAACCAAACTTGCGTTTTTATCACGTACGTACGTGATGTTACCTCGCCCAAGACTTCGCCTTGACCCTATTGGTCACAACTGTGATGATCATTTGGCCTGATGTATACAAATTGTCCAGGCGCGAGAGGAGATGAGTCTCTGCTAGCATTTTTGTCGTAGTGAGCTTTTGCTCGCCTACCCAGATGCTCGTCGCAGACTACGGTTACGGGTGGCACAGATTGGCTCAACGATGATTCAGATATTGGCAAGTTAGACTTTGTTCGTCGGCAGAGAAGCCTCTGTGCTGGGGAGTAGGCCATAAGCTGAGGTGGAGTGTTCCTATGGTCCGAGAGACAAGTGAGGAGGTCTGATTTTGTAACATTTTCTTGGCCTCCTTAACGGCAGCCTCAGCTTTACCGGTAGCTCTTGCATAATACGGCGACCGGGTAATTGACTTGAAAAGCTTAGGTCTTGGCAAAATTCACAAATTCCTGAGAGGTATACTGAGGTCCATTGTCTGACAAAAGTGTGTCTGGTATACCATAACGGGCTAAGTGCGCCTTCGTGACTGCGATAACATTGGCAGCTGTGACGTCTTCATTCAACAGATCAACCTCAAACCGGTCACTATAGTGGTCTACTGTAACAGTTGCCGACGCCCACCCTGCTTGAATAGGTCCTGCGAGATAGATTTCAATGGACCTTGTAGAATTTCATGAGACAAAATTAGTTCCTTTGGGAGTGCTGAACCAACGCTAACAGACAATGAGCATTTGGCACTCTCTTGAAGGATTGCAGCTTGCATTCTAGGCCAATACATAACTTCTCGAGCCCGGCGAATCATGCTTTCACCACCCTGATGACCGTAGTGGAGTGTTTTCAGTACAGTAGACTGTAGCTTTACGGGAATGAGGACTTTATGTGTCTTGTACACTACATTATGGCATACCGTTAACTCATCCCTAAACGGATAGTAATGATGGAGTGCTGTAAGCACCTATGATTTGTCGGAGGGCCATCCATGGACCACAAACTTACTCAGAAATTCCAGGGTAGGATCCGCTCGGTTTTCAGCTTTAATTTCTTCCAGGGTGCTAGGATACATATCAGGGGAGTCTAGTTCCTTGGTCTCCAGATCTACACGGAACAGCTCTAGTGCATCCTCTGAGTCGCATTGGAACAACTCTTCTTCTGGATCTGAGGGTGTAGGGAGGTTCAAGGCGGCTTTCTAAGTGTATCACCCAAGTACACGTACTTGCCTTTCTTGTAAACTACTGTGAACTTGAACGGCTGTAGCTGAAGCATCATACGTTGAAGGTGTCTGGGGGCTTTACTCAAGGGTTTTTTTTTAATTGTTTCTAATGGCTGGTGGTAAGAATGTACTACAACATGTTGTTTACAATAAAGATACTGGTTGAAGTTTGTACAGGCTACTTTGATGGCCAGGCATTCCTTCCAGGCGCATAGTTGACTTCAGTTGCTGACAATGTTGAACTTTCAAAAGCCACAGGTTCCCCATATTTCGGCAGGGCACCCCCAAGGCCTGTGTCACTGGTATCCACTTTTAACACACACGCCTTATGCAGATCAAAGAACTTCAACGTTGTTGCATTTGCAATTAAGCTTTTGGCTTTCTTAAAAGCTTTGTCATGCTAGGAGGACCATGACCACACTGTATTTTCATGTGTCAGCTCAGTAAACGGCTTCACAATTTTTATAAGGTCTGGGGTGAAGCGTGAACCCCTTAATGGCCTGGACTCGATCTGGATGTGGGCCATTACTGCTAAGGAGATGGCCCATCCAGGTAACTTGCTTCACTTTGAACTGAAATTTCTTGGGGTTTACCTTGAGATTTACTTCTCGGCAATACAACATTAGGTTCCACAAGTTATTATCATGATCCTTCTCAGCCTGCTGAATACTATCTCCACTCCGATAGACTAAAATGTCATTGGCCTTGTTCACAACACCAGTCAATCCTTCCAGTGTTTCGTGCTGTCTACGCTGGTATTCCTAAGGTCCGAAACTGACCCCGAATGGCATACGCAACCAACGACAGCGACCAATTGAAGTATGCGTGATCATTAAGAATGAGGAACTGTCAGGTAACTCAATGTTTGTGAACCCCTTGTTCACATCCACACAGGAAAAAAAATTTGGCATTGTTCAACTTAGGCAGTAAGTCATCAACTGTGGGAATGGGGTACTTTGGGACTTCGATGGCTTTATTGATTGTCTGGCTTGGATAAACGCACTCACGTGTGCTTCCGTCGGGTTTCTGTCTATAGACGCTGTTGGAGATCCATGCAGTTGGCTCAGTAACCTTTTTCAGGATACCCTGTTTTTCAGGGTCACGTATTGCGTCAGATGCTTTTGCTTCTTTTGCTGCAGGGCACCGGTGTGGATGAGCTTCGATTGGAGTCACATTAGGATTTATGCTGATGTGTAGGGGCGGTCCCAAAGTTCCTAACCCTGTATGGGCATCTATAAAGGTATCCATCACAATGGCTTTAGTGAATTTTTCCCCAAGGGACAGGGACATGCGACACACCCACCTTACTACCCATGCTCCCCTTATAGCTACCTTTTTCTTTATTGTTTACAGCACAATGAACTGCACTAGCATCCCCCACGTACCATGGTGCTGCTGAAAGGTGCTGCTAGTTTCTTTTGTCAGATGAAGCTCTTCTGTTGCACTACGGGCCTGACTTCCTGATCAGGAGTTCCACATTCCTTAACTAATCCTTGCTGTGGTCCCTAATCAAGTTGGCACACTTCTGAGGCACTCCTTCTTGGGTTGTTACCATTGAAGAAGCAGCTGTTTCCTCCTATCTAATCTAACACAATCAGATCCACTTAGAAGAGGTGGCTGTGAAACCATGACGTCCTTATTTAACAGCTGAAACTAAAGAGTGTGAAACTTTCCATGAGTTTGACAGACCAATTCTATTTATCCCACTGGCTTTATTACACTTCCTCCATGGGTGCGCAGGAGAGCAGGGGAGGGTTTGATTAAGCCATGGATGTCAAACCTTGCTGGACACATGGTCTGGAGATCATCCACTGCAAGTGTGTTTGCTGTTGACGCAGTATCTAATTGCAAAGTTTTCCAAGCAAAAATATTTTTTCCTGCTATTAATTTGATCGCCACGAAACACTTTTTCACCTTCTGTACAGATACAGGTCTCACAGAGTGAGTGTCCAAAGTAAACAAATGATATATTTCTTGGCCATCATTAGAAACCGAAACATCCAATTCATTAACGTTCTGAGGTTTGCTCAAACATTTCCGAGCTACATACCCTTCTTTGCCACATTTTCTGCACTTATACGTAAGGAGAACTGCACGAAAATTTTCTTTTGGGTGACTCGGTGTCGCCCCACAGTAGTTACACTCAGGCTGTTTTCTTAACGACTTTTTGCCATTGCTTTCGCGTTGAGAGGGAGAGGTGTTTTGCTTTCACTGAGATGCTTTGTCGGTTCAATTGACCTGCTCTTGATCTCCACGGACTTGCCTCATAGGTCTACGACCGTCAGTGTACGATTCATAATTCCTTGCTATTTCAACAACAGTACTGAACTCCACAATGTTACCATTCTTGTCACGATGACCATTAGTGTTCAACTTTCCTTGTAAAGTTTCGTCTACCAACCCAGAGATAAAATGGTCTCGGCATGCTTGATCTTCTTAATTCCCATATCCACAATATTTTAGCTCGCTCCACCACTCGGCATTCCCACGCGCTAATGGATTATCCTTCGGACTGAAACGTGCGACCCATTTCCGTTCGCTCAGCTTAAACACTGGCACTGCCTCCAAAGTGCTAAACGAGGGCTTGAATGACTTTCACCGGGTCATCATTATCTTAATCGGAGAGTCCTAGGGTTTTGTTGTTTGAATTAATCAGTATCCTCGTCTTCGAAGGCAAAGTTGCTCGCAGTGTCGACATGCAAAGGCTTGGTTTTTTCTATTGTTTTTTTTTTTTTTCAATTCTCGCTTTGATCGTCATATTTACGTCCCTCTTTCCGCTCGAACCATCCCATCCCTGTGCAATAATCAATATAATCCAATATGAAACAGTCTAGAGCTTCTCGCTCATCGAGCCTTCTTGCATTTGAGGGACAGGAAAACCGACTGGAATACTTCGAAACAATGGAATTCGAGTTGTCACCGGACCCCACAGAACACTACATCAGGAATTCCCTTTGCCAAAATTCAGGCCACCCAGCCACCTTCAAACAACTGTGGTCTGAAAGATATCCTGCTATGACTGCAGTTGGAGCTACATTGGAGAAACCGGCAAATGCCTACAGACGCGAAGAAAAGAACACATCAGAAACGTTCAATATTGTAACAAAGGATCGTACGTCGCAAACCATGCATGGATGAACGACCATCAAATTGATTTCAAAAATGCAAGAGTTAGTTACAAAAGAGACTATCGCGTACGAAAAAGTCTCGAGTCATGGCACACTGCCATGACAACTGAAGCGGATAACAATGCTAGGCCATTATCCCGATGATATTCTATTCTTTTAAAATAGTTTTGTTTATTCATCAAATTCATTTTCTTGTGACCTTGTTACTCATTTTTATTCTGTAATTTTTCACACATTTTTCTCTATATATTGATTCATTCGCGCCATTTTTATCATTCGTTAAAGGCTGTAGTTTGGCACCTGAGAGCTTATTTCTAACAAAAATTTAACCAGAGAACGCTTCAATTCTTTACTCTTCAATAATACAACTGTAGGATTTAAGGATGCGATAGACTGGTATCAATACAAGGGGTATAGAAATACTCTCAGCTGCTGCATAAACAAGAATAAGTTTCCGCGATGGTATGGGTCACCTAACCTGTCACAAACTTTATCTTTTTTCCTAAAAGGAAACGATGTATTAGAATAGTGCACATCAACCTCCAGTCACATTTTGTCGTACCCTTTGTCCATCTCCACGAAATTTTTCCCTAGAAACAGTATGAATATGAATTTGATTCAACGATGAAAGAACGTTGTTCACAAAATTCTACTTGACGGAGTCTTAACATTCGAAAACATTACTACTGTTAAGCAGTTCACAAGATCAAGATAGGAGAATTGATCCCCAAATAGGCTTTTTATCCAAGGTAGTTCCTCTTGGTATTTTTAGACATGGTACTGAGGTTATTTGCGCGATGTGTGGACAGTCCAAGCGGCCTTACACGGAGGAAATTTCTGATGTTTGGTTTATCAGGCGAGATTCTATCATAATTTTGTTAGCGATCATGATTTTGAGCTCGATGTTCAACGAGTTTGCCAATCATAAAAGTCTCTAAACATTCCCTTAGCCGGGACAAAACAAAAGCGCTGCGTCAGACTAGCCACAAACAATGTATTATCACAAGTAGCGGTCAATTTTCGCTGTAAATTTTCACTCGTGAATCTGGGCGGTCGAAATTGTTGTCATCATTTTGTTGCGAATAGAAATTTGATCATGATGTTCAACGAATTTGCCTAGCAGAAAGCTTTCGGAAAGGTCCCTTAGCCGGGACGAAACTAAGGCTCTGCATCACGGACAAAATAGTATTACAAGTGACTGCCTTTTTTTAAAATTTTAACAAATGACCTTATGCACTCGCTAGGTTTTAATACACTTGGAAACTTTAAAAGGAGTTTAAACAAAAGACAGATGCCTGGTGCCCAGAAAATAATCAAAGACGGTGGTCTTTAGCCACTCAACTCTGACAATGGGGGCATGTTTTACGAAAAGGTTTTTAAAGTATAGTCAAAAATAGTGAGGAAGAGGATATAGTTTGGTTGATTTATATTGAGACAATAAGATTATTAGCTGTCGATTTCTATCCCTGCAGATAGTTGAATCGAGCTGTGCCCTCATCAGCTGTCGTGAGTTATAGTTCACCACCAAATTTTCTCTGATCCTTATTGGTTTAGATTGATCACGTGACGCGATAGTGTTCATCCTTAGAGAGACACTATCAGCGCTTTTAGTTCAACACTAAATTTTCTCCGATTCTTATTGGTTTAAATTGATCACGTGACGTGATAGTGTTCATCCGCGAAGAGACACTATCAGAGCACCACTTATAGCATCACTATAGTTCACCACTTAATTTTCTCCGATTCTTATTGGCTTAGATTGATCACGTGACGTGATAATGTGAAATTTCCGCGGGGTAACTATCAGCCGATACTTCCTCCACAGAAACACTCTATTGTTGAATGACGTTCGTCCGCCGAGAATACCCGGATGGATTGTAGTCGTCCGTGATTTTTTTTTACTAAACAAGGGCGGGCTTCGTTGTACTAAATATAGATTCTCGCTTCGCGAGGGTCAGCGAAAATGTAACTATCCTTGTCAAAGAGGGAGCACCCCAAAGAAACAAGGAATTGACTTCGTACGCGGTTAACGTTTTTGAAGGTAAAGAAACTTTTAATAGGACACTATTTGTTTTTAAATTCAATAAAATTGTTTTGACCTTTAAGCTTGGTCTAGAGAGAAAGGAAAAATGGGAAACATCGATGACTTCCCTGTAGAAAGGTTTGCTGAAGTCCTTCGCAAATTTTACGTGGATGGACATAGAGTCAGTGGACAATACTATTCACGACGAGACTCCATGCAGGTGTTGACCGGTAACTGACTCGTACTCCACACAGCAAAGCATTTTCGATCATAAAAGACAAAGTTTTTGTTACATCTAATGAGGCTTTAGATTCCCACCTTTAAAGTTTGGCGAAGGCGGGGGTATTGTCATGTACAAAACACAAGCAAGCCCTAGAGCGTGAGCAGTTGGTTACGGCAAAGCAGTTAGGAACGATGGTCCTGAAAGTCTTGTTCAGACTGGTTGGTTCTATCTGATGCTCTACTTTTGGCAAGCGAGGCCCAGAAAACAATACTCCTCAAAGTATGGTATTGGTCTGTTTAATAATAAAGAATCTAACAATAACTAAATTTTAACAGTTTCAATCAGGTTTATATTTATAACTTCAGTTGACTCTTTTTTCTGGACCAAATACTTCTAAGAATAACAGTGACACAAGGCACAGCTTTTCGTTGATAATTTCAAATCGTCTTGCTGGAAAAAGTACTCTGTTCCAGACTTTCCAATAATTTATTCTGCCACAAAGAACGACCAGGATTGAAAAAAAATCTATCTTCACCACTCTTCTGCCCGCTGCACCCCACACTATATGAACGCCAAGAAGCTATGGTACAATTAGGACAGACTTTCGCTGTTTTCGTATACCCGACTTGTTACTACGAAAAATAACTTTTTCCACGTTCCAAAAGCTTCAATATGATTAATCCCCCATTTCTCTCTGCGACATGATTTTTTCACATAATGGGTCCACTATAGCCTGTGTACAGCCGTCCCGCTTCACTAATACCTCGTTCCCGAGATATCTCGAGAAAAACCCTGGAAGTCTTTAGGAGTTAGGGCATTTGAAGTATCCGCATTGGGAATATAGAACGGACTGCCATTAGAATTTAGAAACGAAGTTAATGTCAAAAGGTTTAAACAGCTTTTAAAAACATGTGATTTTAGGTTAACTTTTTGTTGATATCAAATGAGCTTTTTCATTGAATTTTTATTGAATTTTATTATATTAACGTTGGTAGTAATCCGAGTGATAACAAATTAATAAAACGATATCCCAGATACAAATGATGCAAGGTAATAACCGCAAACGAAACCGCTGCTGGTACACGTACATGTAGAAATATGACAATGACGCAAGGCTGACGAGAAGATAGAGTTCAAACTGTGTTTGGGTCTCGTCAACACAGTGTAGAGCAAAATAGAGCAGCCAGATTGAGGACCAGATTGTCCACTAAATGTACTTGGTGATGACTTCAGATAAAACTAAAATCCCAAAGCTTGCGTATTAATCAATGTCGCTGTGCGCTTCCTCTTTGTTGAAATTCAACTTTGTAAAAATAATCAGCTCCTTCTACTATTGGCATTACACTACTCTTTAGAAAATCCCGAATAACTGATCAAAGTTTATTACGCAATTAATAGGGTCTTTCTTCATGAGATCTGATTTTTGTTTCCATGTTGTTTGTTTGATCTCATCATCAGTGTATTCTCTTTCCTCTATTGTTCTGCCTAAAGGTTTAAGAAGATGATTTCGCCATTTTTTTCGCAGCCGAGAAAATCAGAACCATGTTGGGCTACCAAGTTCACGAATCACCAAATAAATAATTTTTTCCACTTTTCACTAATTCCTCTATTTAGATGTCACCTGAAGTATACTTTTCCCCTTTGTTTTGCACTTGCTAAGAGAAGTTGAAGTTTTTTAAGCCAATAGAATATGTTTGGTACAGACATTGCAGGTCTTCTACTGTATCCTGACACCATACATGTTGTTACCACCGAACGACTGTACTGTATGTTGAACTGGCATCTTCATCATTGTCAGGTCTACGTTTACCAAAAGATATTTTAGAAATGATAGATATTAAGAATCTTTGGTCATGAATATTACCAAAGGTTTGCTTCCTTCTCCTGGTGCAAAGTTAATCTACAGGGTGCTTCAAAAGTTCAATCGGATTTGTTTTTTTCTAACGTTTCATTATTTATTTAAAATACTTCTTTAAAATTAGGTATATTACGTTTAGCTTATATTTTATTCGATCCTTCAAATTATTAGTAACCAGAACGCCCGCCTTCATTTCTAATGACATTTTCTAAAAGCTTAGGCATAGAGTGCGCGAGTTCTTTTAGCGTGTAGTCGTCTTTTCAACTATTTCATCGTTTTTGGGACTAGATCTTTGTTTGTTCTCTCGTCAGTGATACTCGGCATGTTCTCAACGGGATTGAGGTCGGGCGAGGTCGCTGGCTAGCTATCCTCGGCTATAAAATTTGATAAATTCTTTCGACACTATGTCTGAGTTGTGTTTGAAGTGTGAGGCGGTGCACCATCATGAACGAATGTTTGTTTCCAAGTTGAGCTAAACAGCTTCTCTCTATCAAGCCACCTGTCACCTGACGCCTTTATGTTAACGGTTTCAATACCTTCTCAAGGATTTGTTTGATGTAGCACTCAAGCGTTAAGTTTTGGCCTGTGGGTAGAATGTGTAACTTTGTGAGCCCAGGTCCCATCATGCCACCCCACACCATCACCTTCAGACTTTACTTGGAAAGCTGGAGAAACATCGCATCCTTGCATACCCGTACGATATAATTTTTAATTGGAGTTACTGGAAAAGATATTCACTACACTCATCTGTATATAAAAAAAAACTGTCCCAACCGTTTGCTGTCAGCTTCGCGTATTTCTTGGCGAATTTGAACCGAGCTTTCCCTTACTTTTTGCTCAACAAAGATATTTTTTTCGCTTGAAAGCCTTCTATCCATTCCTAGTCAGTTGTATCCGCTTCGTTATGCTCGAAACTTCGATATTTTTCTGTTGAAGATTCTTGGCAATCTTACTTGTTAAATTGTTCCGTTTGCACTTCGCTTTCTCGATTGATTTTCGAGCACAATTGGTCAAAACAGGCGGTTGTCAAAACATTCAGTGTTATCTGATTGAATGACCATATTATCATAATATGACTGAATGCATGCATGCATAATAATAATAATAATAATAATAATAATAATAATGATGATAATAATAATAATAATAATAATAATAATAATAATAATAGATTTACATAGCGCCATATCCATGGCTCATGGCGCTTTACAGTGAAATGTTTTTAAAAAAAAATTTAGATTAGAAATTTACATCAGTGATAAGAAATTACTAATAAATAAAATAGCTAAGTTATGAAGATGAAAATAAAATTAAGAATCATTTAAGTCTTTAAATGACTCATTAGCCGACTAACTTAACTAATTAACTAAGTAACTAAGTAGCTGACTAGCTAACCTATCTAATTTACTCATTAACTAGACTAAGCAAAAAATCTAATTATAAAATTTGTTACAAAGGCGTGTCTTTATACAAGTCTTAAAATTTGATAGCGAGCCGTATTTTATAAGTTATGCGCTGGCTTATTGGGAGCCAGTGTAGCTGCTCTAGGCCAGGCTTGATATGATCGTATTTCTTTGTACGAGTAACAACGCGAGCCGCAGCATTCTGAACATTTTTTAGGCGATCTTTCAAAAATTTAGGTTGTCCATATAATAACGAGTTGGCGTTATCTAACTTGGATGTGATGAATTTCAGTGTCTCCTAGCACTAGACAATCTCTTATCCTGCTTATGTTTCTAAGGTGGAAAAAAAAACAGGCCTTGCAGGTACTGGTAACATGCCTTTCTAGTGACATGTGCTCGTCGAAGATAACTCCAATGTCTCTGGCAGTAGGAGATGGATGATGTCGTCCACTCAAGATTGCACACCATCCACGAGTCGATCTCAGAAACACATCCTTCTATTTTAGCTATAGAACCGCGTTGTTCAGCATAGGTGGGCTTAAATGAGAGATAAAGCTGGGTGTCATCAGCACATAGATGGCAATTAAGTCCGTGCCGTTTGATGATGTCCCCGACGGGCGATGTGTATAGCAAGAACAGGATCGGCCCTAAAACTGATCCCTGGGAAACACCGTAACGAAGATCTTTCATCTCTGACTTGGTTCCGTCAATCATCACAGACTGCTTTCGGTCTTGGAGATAGGATCGAAACCATTTTAGCCCATTTCCTTTCACTCCGTAGCGTTTTGCCATTCTTTCTAGCGGCAATTTATGGTCGACGGTATCAAACGCCGCAGACAAGTCCAACAGTAGCAGGATAATGCATTTGCATAATCCTCAGAGTCCATGTTGTCCATCTTCGGCTTCGGTTTGATCATTGCTTCTTTCAGTGCAGCGGGCATAGATGCTGATTGGAGAGGCATGTTAACGATGTTAGTTAACACGGGTAGAATAGTTGACTTTCATTCCTTAAGAATAGAAGCCGGTATAGGATCAAGATCACAGGATTCTTTACCGATTTTGTCCACAAAACTTTCAATCTCTCTTTCTGACATCACTTTGAATTCTGTGATTTCGGCTTGACATGGCTGTTTATATGCTTCGCAGGGCTGGGTACTAGAAGTCACCTCATTGGATAACTGAGTTCTTATGGCTGCTATCTTCTTATCAAAAAAATCGGAAAAATTGTTCGCATAGCGTCTATCTACTGTGATAGCTTGTCGATTGTGTTAAAAAGTATTTTTGGATCTGATGCGTTCTCTTAAATAATAGATGAATACTATGAAGCCTTTGCGTCTCTTAGCGTTTTGTTTACTACCTGACACTGGTCGGCATACATGCATGAAACATGTTTGACTTCATTTTTGTTACGGAGAAAACAGAAAGTTTAGGAGATAAATGAGAGAATAACAACAAATTCGGGAAAGACACAATATACACAGAGGGCGCGAAAAATGGCTGGAAAACGCGAGTGCAATTTGGGGCGAAAATCGCCCAAAGACATCTAGTAGACAATTAACATTGCTATTGACAGCTATTTTAATGAATTCTCAACATTAAATTTATTCACAAAATTCTAACAAACAATTGATTTGATAAACAAGTAAAATTAGCCATAAGAAAGAACAACGTTTCGGTGACATCGTGACACCATTTTTAACCCTTTCACTGCCAAGGACGTATATATACGTCCAATAGGGTCATGCACTTTGTACCACTTGTGACGTCATCAATTTAAATGCCACCGGATATTCTTAATAACCAGATAACAGAA
>Ga0126337_10000638_pt1:0-17500 | contig 18629 bp, 8 predicted proteins | sample DipCmetagenome_FD_92527 | JGI IMG/M metagenome (GOLD analysis project Ga0126337, IMG submission 92527) | Coral microbial communities from La Bocana,Puerto Morelos, Mexico - Diploria C A metagenome | ecosystem: Host-associated > Invertebrates > Cnidaria > Coral | place: La Bocana,Puerto...
CCTTGCGGGACAAAGCCCGTATCCCGAGCGGGCAAGATAGCTCCATCTTGCCCGCTCGGGTAGCCAATCACAGCGCGAGTTTCGGTTCATCTTGCCCGCTCACGGAGCTAGGCATATAATAAAGGAGGGTATAAGAGACCTAACAAGATTGATTTGAAACACAGGAAAAAGCTGCCTCGGTGCTTAATTCGACTTTCTGCGCCCTCCCTACCCTCTCCACCACCATCTGGATGGATAGCTTAGCTATCGCAGAGAACCTAAAGGGCAATTGCAAAAATTTGAAAAGGAACATCATCAGAATGATGTCCAAGCTGAAATTAAAAGCACTAGATCTCGAGTCTAAAACAATTACAATATGCTCATTGCTCCTTCTGCTGCATGATCTTGATAGTTAATAGTTACTAGTTAAATAACATTATAGCTAGACGAAGACTTTGACCTTGACGTTGAGTAGGAATATAGCTACAGACCAAAATCACTATCACAGAAAACGAAATGTAAAAATGATACCATGAATTGGTTCCTTTTCAGAGTTTTACACTGTAGCGAGAGAAAACATGTCCGGGATAAAAAAAAAACAGGAAGAAATGTAATAAAAAGGGGAGAACAGAATTAAATAAAAAAAGATACAACAACAAGTCAAAGACACGTAAGCTTCCATTAACTCGAGCGCAATCTCCCTTCGCCTGTCCTCGTCTGGTGATTGGTTGTTTATCGTTGCCATGACAACCAACCTTGGCAAGAGAACTAGTGGGAAAACAACAGCAGAAGAAACTGAATTGTAAATTGAAATGCTTTGAATAAAAACAAAAGTTGGGAAAACTAGAACTCAATTGCGCACGAATTAAAATCAATTGGAAATAATGAAACTATATTGGAACTGATTGGTTAGCTAGTTAGATTGGCAAGTGAAGGCAGTCGAAATAAATCCTGTCATTAGCCGATTTTCCAGAAAAGTCAACCATACATGAAGCTTATGCTTGAGACCCATCCGATCCCAGAAATCGGTGTCGATCGCTGGTGTTCAGTCCACAGCGATCAGTTTCATGACTCGTAGAACAAACCTGGTGTTTGCAGGATACTTTTCCCACTAAGTGTGCTTCAGATTAAACAGATCAGTTTCAGGTCAAGTGCATACAATGAAAAGCAATCAAACAGCATTCAAGCTTTGTAACCGCTCTACCTTCATCCCGAAAATGCGGTTCGGCATGAGGTGCCACTTTACCAAACGTTCTGATCATTGTAGCCTGAAGTTCATGTTGATCTTTGTATTGCGGGTCTTCAAGGAATGACTGGAACTGCACGTAAACTTTCTCTAATATCTGACCAAAACAAACATAACCTTCATTAATATATTCCTATTCTCGTGACCTTTCTTATCCCCTTGATAGGTGTGGGACAAGGTCCACAAAAATACAATCTTTTACAATCTTGAAGATCTCCTACCGTTTTATCCGTAACATTTTCAACTATTGCACCAAACGCGGGAATGGCAGCCGTCCTTACTGACCTGTAAGTAATACAATTGTAAAATAATAAAAGATATATTTCAGTTCACTTGCGGTGCAAAACGAAAATATATATTGAGAGCTACTGAGAGGTAAATATCCCTTGTTAAACTTACATTTGTGAATCTGAAGCTAATGTTACAAGGGCTGGTAGCACTTGTCTGCTAATTAAATCCAGATCAACACCTTTCAATAAAACCTGAAAAAGGAAAAGGTCAATTTTGCGCAACACATAACACCAAGAAATCCTCACACGGAGTTAACAAGTGTTTAGAAAAAGCAACAATGATTCTCGAGACTAGGAAATCTGAACAGGAATCTAATAAAGAAAATTTAATACTTTTAACTTAACCCAACACTAACTTACAGTGAATAACGGCGCGGCACAGCAACGAACAGTCGCATTGGAGTGGACAACGATTTCCCACAGTACACTAATAAGAATTTGATGATACCGGGACGATGAACTGAAAGAAAAATAACATGAATAGTAATAATTACTTATAATTGACAAAAACTGGAAAACGAGAACTAGGCTGGGTTGTTCAAAGCCCGATTAAGCCAAGCCAGGATTAACGAGAATTTTGATTTCACTTTTGTAACTTTTCGGTGCGTTTTTCGGCTTATATTGCTAGTTTTCACCTAACATGTGATCAAACGTAAAAATCGTAACCGTTCGATAAATAAAGTAAAATACGGGATATGATAGATGACAAATATATAAACAACTTCGCCAAGAATTAGGTCTCTGCTGCTTTTCATTCGCGAGTTATTCGGAGTAGTGTTTTACCCGGATTTATAGAGCTTTGTAAGGAGACGCCATGTTTGTGCCCCTCGGAACGTGCCCTTTTGCAAAACGAAGAGCCCTGTCGAGCTAAAACGTTGTAAAACGCCAAGTTTCTTTAGGGTCTATAATCTGATGAAGCTAAAACCTCAGAAGGAAAGGCAACTTTAAATTTTGGAATATGACTACGTCACATGGAAACCGGCAATAGTTTGTCCCTCATATTTGAGCTTGAGTAATTTCAGACTGTACATAACATAAGATGTGAAAAACGGTTTTTACAAGAAAAATTAACCAGCTTTCGAACAAGGTTCATTTTTATGTCTACAATAAAAAAGTTACAACCTTTTTTTTTTATATCATGGATGTCATAAAACCAAACTCTAAACTAAAAAGGCGAACGTAAGCTTAATTTCAAAAAAATAGAATTCAAAACATCTGTTTGAATTGAAAATTCGATAAAATAAATAAGCGTAATAAAAAAGGTATCAATAAACACTAGGAACAAAGAAATGACTCACACGAAGAGCGTCATTTAATAAAGTTTAAAGGCTTTGAACTAATCGTTAAAGTCAGCAATGATAAATCGTTATAACATTGAACGATAAATTCAAATCTGCCCTCTTCTGCACATGCGAGAAATAACGTTTAAGATGGGTTCAGAAGAGAGACAATTCATTTTACTATAAATAAGCTTCGTCACGTCTAGCGCGTCTTGAAAGTTCAGCCTGAATTTTTCAAGTTGGTCGTTTGTAATCCGTGTTTATCTTCTCCCTTCTAAACCATACTCTTTGCCATTCTTGGTAAACTAGTATTGTCAGGTTTTCTTCTAATTAAAGGTTATTTTCCGCGTGGCCAAAATGACACAAATACCGTGAGTGAGCTTCTTTAAATGCAGCTGTCACTCACCTTAATTCCTGGTACATTATCAATGGCCCATCGAGTGGAGCTGAGTCTTCAGCCAGCGCAATTACCGAATGACGCAGCAATGACGCCAGTTCAGACATATCTTCCTCCTAATAAGGACACGAAAAAATTTACAAGATCTGATACCTGACACCGAGCTAAAACTGTTGCAAAATAAATGTTATGGCATAGATTTATTCACAGTAGCACAGCCCCTCCACCAAAGCTTACCGTGTCGAAGCATCCCAGGACTCCAGCGGCCAGAACAGGTAGAGAAGCACTGAGTAGGAGACGTTCTCGTCTTTCTAAACACCAGGAAAGCAAATTTTAAATACAATACAGTGACATCGAATGAAATATGTTTTATCAGAACTAAATTTAAAACTGAGAAGTAAATGGCACCCCTACAAAAACTTTACTGTGGGATAACTGTCATACGTACCGTCTTTTAAAGCAAGGACATTTAGTCTTTCCATACAAAACGGTTTTATCTGCAGACATAAGTGACAAAATGGTAGTTGAGCATTGATTTTAAGCTAGCTAATTACGGTCGGTTTAACTTATAAACAATTGATTTATAGGTTGTACAAAAATTCGTCTGAATTCCCTTTCAAACTAATCGTCCATGAAGGTGAAAATAGCACGCGTTCATTCGTTTTCAAGGACGCTCCGAAATGAGTTTGTTTTGTCGTCAATCCTCACCTTTTTGTCTGAGTATGGTTTCCCAAAAGTGATGCACAATGAACGAAAAAGTGAAATCAACTGCTGTACACTATCTGTCAAGGACACATCGACTTTTCCTATAAAACGAAACAACATTTAGTACATTCCTTTGACACAAAGAAAACAAAAAAAATAGCTTTCTTGTACAAAACACAAGATGCAAATGGAAAGTCTGCAATGAGCCGTGTGGCTCACCAGGCCGGAGCTTATTCCGGTTTCCGTAGCATGAGGCGACTAGGAATATTTTTACTCCCCCATGGATGGGATGCTAGTCCATCGCAGGGTTACCCCCAGCATTACATTTGCCGTTACCCATTTATAGACATGGGTGGAGAGAGGCACTGTGAGAGTTAAGTGTCTTGCCCATGAACACAACGCAATGTCCCCGGCCAGGTCTCGAACCCGGACCGCTCGATCCGGAGTCGGGCGCACTAACCATGAGGCCACCGCGCCTTCCACAAGAGATGCAAAGATACAAATGTACTCACCTACAATTTCACAGAGACTTGGTAAACTGCAAAACGGGGAAAAAAAACTTTTTAATCAACCGGTAATACAGAATAACGAATTGATTTTTCTTTTTATAAAACACAATAACCTTTTCCAGTAGTATTTTACGTTTCATATCAGTAATTCTCTTCGGATCCTTTTCACTTGCTCTTATAATCAAAATTTATTTAAGTATTTAAATTCAGCCTTAACCAATAGGCCTCAGTACGAAGCTCTGGGGAACAACTACAGAGTTTTCGGGGTTTATTCTCCAAAGCCTCGTGCTGACCTCTATTGTGTTAAGGCCGAAATTTAATACAATAATATTTTGTTTAGTAAATCAATTTTATCGAACTTGGTCTATTATGCAAATTTCTGTTTTTCCGCCATGTTAATGTTAACTGGAATTCAGGGACATGACAAAGAGTGATAAAAAAGAATGTTTTTTTTTTTTTGCAGATCACCTTATCTGAACATAGTCAGCAAAAGAGAGATTTAGAATTTACAGCTAAGAATGAGGTTGAGGAAGGTATCCAACCGCGATAACTCGCACCAGACAAGTTCCGAATGGACCTGGACGCGGTATCACATCATTCCTGTGAACTAATACTCTCACGCGGCGAGCTAGCTAATGTAACCTTTTTCCAGGTCCACTTACCATTCATAATGGACCCAAGATAGACTTTCCCATGAATCAAAGTAATCTTCAGACACGTGTTTATCAAATCGGCGAACATGGAAGGCGACTGCCTGGTTCCCGCCAAAAATCGTCTCAATATCGGTCAGCGGTGATGATGGTGGTAAGAATCTATCTGGAGCAACTAGTGCAAAGAAATCAACAGTTTATTACCAATATACTTATAGTTTTTTTTTTGTATTGTTGGTACTGGTATTGTGAACGAAACCACATACCTGGCACGTTGTAGCGTTCAACATCTTCAGGTTTTTTGGCGAATGGCGCTAAAGAAAAGATAGAAAAAGTTAGAAAGAAGTTGACAAAATATGAAAGTAAAGGTCGGGAAAGTGGGTAATAAGTTGTTTACTTAATTACGTAAAATAATTTCTGTAACTTATGTGTCTCATAGTTTAAGAGCAAGCAAACACGCCTCCAAACCCACGTAAACGAAGACATTTTTTCATCAAGTTGATCATTTTGACGCAAAAAACAAAAACAAAACTTTATCGCGTGAAGTTTACAAACAACTCAAAGCACGGAGCGATGAGGGATGTGAATCGTTCTCGAGAAATCCATAGAACAAAACGTGTCACCATGTTACCGCTTACCTGTCCGTAGGACTGATGCAAACAGTGCTGGAATAAGCGACGTGATGACCTGAACACAGCGAGGAAGTCTGGTCTGAATGGTTTCTAATGTCTGGTGCACTTTTTCGATATCGTTCGATTCATTAGTTAATTCCTGAACTTGTTCAAGATCCTATATCAGAAAGAGCATTTTATATTTAATACTTGTGTCAACTGCAAAAAACGTGTCGTGATTTTACTGGAACAATGCTGCTACCATTAACATCATGGGTAGGAAAAATAGTCAAATTCTGAATCAGTGGTTCACTTGCAAGTAGAAGCAAAGCTTCATATAACTTGTTAAACAAGATTGTCTTGGGTAAGACGCAGGCGCTACCAAGAACGAAGACTTTGTGACAAAAAAGAAACTGACTGCTTGGGCGAAAAAAAGGAACTGGAAACTTTATTTGCATTTATATAACTTTTACACCCGATAATATACCGCTTATTAAGCCCCCCGTTTATGAACCCCCCCTGGATATAGGCCCACCTACTTGAAATCATAAAATACATCCGGTTATAAGCCATCCCCCCCCCCCCGGATATAAGTTGTTTTGAATTTGTTTTACTATTTTAAAAGCTTAAATAAAGGAGCTCTTTACAGTATTTTGGTGATCTACAAAAGTTAATAATTAAAACAAAACCGAAAAATAGTAGTCTACTAAAATTGAAAAATACCAAAGAGATAATAATAAACCATAAAGGAACAGGGATGGTTAAGGATGGAGAAGATTAACACGGATTACAAACGACGAACTATTTCGATCAACTTGTGCAGTTATAGCTCGTTTCGAAACGGTTTATTTATTCCGTTAATAAGCCTCCTAGGATATAAGCCTCTCTGTTTATAAGCCCAGATAACACCCCTTATGAAGTTGTATAAGCCCAGGGCTTATAAGCAGCGGCGGTACGAGGCGTATCTTCCAATCACGGTGTATGAACAATACTTTACCGAGGGATTGGTGACGATGGCAAAAGATTCAACTTGAGGCAATAAATAACTTAACTCACCTTGACAGAAATTTCCAAGTTAGAGATAAGCGACGTAAAAAGATGAGATTCTATTTTACCAAGATCCTGCGCCCATGTGGCAAAAGACAATAAGAAAACGTCCAGCGAGGTTTTGGACACTTTCTCTGACGCATCAAATAACGTTTCTAACAGAAGTTCATACGCCTAGAGAGGAAAAAAAGTGACAAAAAAAATTTATTAAGACGCTTAAGGTTATTTGCTTGAGCTAAAACAAAGCGTTCTTTAGACACAGCATTGCATCAGTGCCCCAAGGACTTTTGTTCGTGATTTCAGCTATATACAGTGTAAGTCTTACCTGCTCATACTTATCAACGTTTTCCATGAAGGCCACCACTAGTGCCAGACTCTTAGTAACCGCTTCTCGGACAGCCTCGTTTCGATCATCGCTAAGCATTTGTTTCAACATGGACCATATCAAAGAGCTGCGAATATAATCCTAGAAGGACGAAAACAATACGACAAGTAGCATTCTTAGCAACTAGAAGAAGCGGAGACACTACCTTTTGTGGGCTCTAGTTTTTGCGATTTTGCATTTTTATTCCACGATCCGCAAACTGAAAAGTTCCCGCGAAAAAAATTCCCGTAAACGTTTACTCTAGTGGTGAAACTATACATTAAAACACCACAAGTAGAATCTTGCTACTGACGTTTATTTAAAACTGTACAAACAAAACGTTCAGAAATAATATAATTATTAAAAAAAGTTTACAACGAAGGATCCGCTGAAGGAAATCCATTGAGAAGAGCATCTACAATTCCGCGCAAGAGCACGATGTAATTGTGATAGAGTGACTCTGATTACTGGATTACTGTGTTTTACATCTCTGCACGTTTGTTTCACTGGTCAATGGCATGCAGTTTCATAATAGAATGCGAAATTGTTGTAGCTTCAGTTAAAGGCGACTTCCGAAAAAGGCAAAAAAAAAAACATAACAAGAAAAACCATTTTTTTATACAATCGCAAAATTAGTTCTCGCGACAATCAACAAATTGATTTTGCCGATTCGCAAAAAATAAACTTCAGTGTCACGCAGTATAATATCATTATATGGGAGAGATAAAAAGCATACTTAAGGAACATTGTTTGGAAGTCTGTTAACAAATAGAAGGTTCTCTTTTCTTATTTGCTTTAGAACAGGGCCATATTCTTCAGCACAGAATGCTAGTCAGTTTTTATTTACCGGTAAATAAGGCGCTAATCCACCGCAAGCCTCCGCAACAAGCAGTCTTCTTTCGACGTATTTATGGCCGATCTGCAGGAAAGAAAACCCATGAAGTTGTTTAATATAGTTAAATGGAATTTAACATAGTTAACGACTAGGAGCTAGTCTGGTCAGTAGCGTTTTTTGAAGGCGGCTGTTAGTGTCTTGGCCATCTGTTAGCGTTTGTTTGGTGCTTGGTGCGTCCTGCAGCGTTTGCAGCAGTCATATGGTCGGTAGAACTCTGGGGCTGAGAATGTCCAGCGGTATTCTGGGTTAGTACGTGCGTTGTCGTCCCATGTGGTTGCAGTGTGTTCGTTGCTCTGTTAGAGTGGCGTTGTGGATTCTATTATAGTTTAGAGGTTCTCGGCGATCCCTCCCTTTCCCCCCGCCCCCTCTTTTTGGAATATATATGTATTTTATTTTACACTGAGCCATTTGGCTTGTGTGTGTCGGGTGCCTGTTGGGGGCCTGGCGCAGGGGGCTCGTGGCTTGGTTGCGGGTTGGGCAGGCTAGTCGGGTGTTCTAGCGCCTTGGGGATGTGCCTATTACAACTTATGAAATAGAAATGTAAAAGCTATGCAAAACAATGTTGGCACCAGGCAAATTGAACGGCTGTGTGGATGATTTGACGCGCGTTCAAGAGAAGCATTAATAAATATTATTACCGAGTTTTAAATAAAGTATGGTATTCAACACAACGATAAATACACCGTACCTGTTCCCACCATTGTGGTAAAAGCTCGGCCTCGATCCGTGTTGATCCAACGACCTGCGCAAAAGCGGCACAACCGCTCATGATCATCTGCCTAACATCATAAGCACAACACAACACAGGCATGATTAGTTACAAAATGATTCACAGCAACGACAGTGAAACAAAACAAATGCAAGGAATTATACCGTCGCTCCATCGGCCTCTCCTAAGCGTTCATTATTTGGGACAACATTCAAAAAACCGGCGAGCGAGTTAAAGAGAGAGTAGTTTGGTGCGATGAGGGGAAGGAACAGAAAATGGGATGGGGAAAAACAGGGGGAACGGAAGGGGGGTGGAAAAGGGGGGAGGGGGAGAAAATGTGGGAAGGGAGGGGGGAACAGGGGGAAGGGAGGGGGAGAAACAGGGGAAGGAAGGAGAGAGAAACAGGGGGAAGGGAGGGGGTGGAACATAGGAAAGGGAGGGGGAGGAGCAGAGGGAAGTGAGGGGGGAGAAACAGGGGGAAGGGAAGGGGGAATCAGGGGGAAAGGAGTAGGAAGAAAAGAAAATGCTGGGATTAGGGAGAACTGGATGGACAAAGATGGGGAAATGATTTTATGGAATATTTAAAGTAGTGAGGAGGGGGAAATTGGCTCAAAAAGTATGGAGAAGAGAAATTTATTAATACCTCTGGTCTTCATCTGGTCGCTTAATAAGATTAAACAACATGTGAAGAAGGTTGTCTCTTTCTTTAGTTTCCGGGTGGTGAATAGCTGAACACAGAATCACTGGAATTAACTCCTGGAAATTGAAAAGAAAATTAGACGGGCTTGTCCATGTAAAGCTTCTGTCAATTTGTCCCGTAATAGACATACAGCGCTGTGTTAAAAAATGCAAATCAGATAAATAGCATTTAATAAAACAAAAACAAAAATATGCTGATTATTTGGTGTATTCACTTGCGAAAGAATTTCGGTTCGACGCGAATTCTGTCGTCGTTTTTCCACACGAAGAAAAGCTGCAACCGCTTCGACAAAGATTGCCTCACAAAAGCGTAAAAGTGTGAGTGGCAATGCCACCATTACCACCAATACGCCATTATCCTCTGGATATTGAAGTGTAGGTTTATGGGCTTTTGTTGCACAACCACTCTCGACGCATGCAGTTGTACAGTGTACGGCGTCTGTCGTTTCTTACCTCTCTTTTGTTCAACAGTACATTAGGTACAATGTGAGGCAGACATCTCGCAACAATCAGCACAACGTTTTCGTCGGCATTGGAGAGCTTGCAAACCTTCAACACAAGAGACACTATTATAGTGAACAGTAAAAATGGGTAAGAGATCGTTACCAGGAGACTCGTTACACTCCGTGAAGTTCGTTATACCAGGAAGATTTTCTTTCATATTTTGTGATGTGCCTAGCTATCTTAAAACTGCAACTTGCTGTTCTTTAATCAGAAGGCTTTAAAGCTGCAGATGTATATTGTATTAGTAGATGCGACTCTTTGCTTGTATTTGAAAGTGCCATTACGTACCTCATTGGAAAGCCTGTTCTCTAACTGCACATGCGTAAAAGACAGCAGTGCCTCTCTAAAGGAAGATGACGTCACTCTGAAAGGAAAATTCAAAATTGCCGTGAGAAAAAAACTTTCGAAACTTGCGATAATAATGGTTAACGTAATTGCCAGCTTTAAATCTCGTATCAGCATCTTGATAACATCAATATATCGTTAACCACGTGGCTACGTCTCTGGAGCCAGGCGGTTGCATTTCGTCAACCACGCATGTTGTTACGTCCCGTGAACCACAAGATCTCTTCACGTACTTAACTGTACATTGTTAGTACAGCGTTAAATGATGAGAACAATCCGTTTTTGTCTCGTGAACTGTGGGAATCGCCCTATTTTATTCCCAGTATTACGCACTTAGGCCGCTACGATTCATTTATGTCTATTATGATTTCAAATTATTTCAGGCGTTTCTGTACCTAGATGACACCTTCTCCTCTGCAATCTCGCCCGCTGGTAAAGGTGGTGGTATAGGGCTAGCTTGAGGACTGTCGACCTAACAAAATAAAAAAAAAAACAGCTTTAGGAATACACAGATATGATCTACTCGTCAAAACAAAATAAGGGTTTAAAAGCCCTTATAAAAACCTTTGCTAGGAGTTAGTGCACTTGTAGCAAATATAATATATGGATATGAGTTATTGAGATTTTCTCTGTTAAGAATGAAAAATCAAGTATAAATTTCTATTATTTGTTGGTGAAAAGTCAAAACTGAGAACCGAAGAGCGTGATAGTTGAAATAGACACCAGACGCTTGTTTGTGTAGCACAAACTCACCTTCTCTTGTGTCGAAGAAGGCTCTATGCTGTTGTCAGCAGAAATTCCTTGATCAAATTCTGCGTCAACTAATCTCGCCATGTCATTCTGGCCATCAACACACTCCTTACTTGTATCAATCTCTTCTTTACTGTCTGACTCTATCTCACTCTGTTCGTCAATCATATCAGTAACGTTGGGTGCCTCGTTGCTGTTGTCACTGGTGTTTGCAATCTCAACTGATGATTGGCCCGTGGGTGTCACCACACGATCTGTACTTGTCTCAAACGATCCAGTGTTTTGTACTGGGCTTGTAGCAGCATTCTCAGACAGTCGTGGCGACTCATTGATTTCCTTCACTTCACTGCCAACAACAAAGGTAAAGCACAATCATACAGGTCTTAAAAGTTAAATTAAAAGTTGAAGAAAGTAATTTTGATTACAATGTAAGTAAAGAGACATGTATACTGCTGAATATCTCAAAAAGTAAAAAGAAAAAACATCAGGCACTGGTGAAAGCCAAACAGAAACAAAGGGAAGATGACCAGCGTACTCTTGCTGTTGTTGATGATTTTGTTGTTACTGTTGCGGTCGTTGTTGTTACTGTTATTGCTGTTGAGCTCTTGTTAAAGCAGCTCAAGCAAGCCATCATGAGAAGAGTTTTGGTCCATTCGCCAGGTACACATCCAGTCAAATCAACTCTCACAGTCATCACAGCAACTTATTTTCCCTTGCCGCCTGTTGATAACCATGGAGAGTAGAGCAAAGATCTAATTTCCCCTTCAATCTTCCCCTTGTTTGTTTTAACATTCACAGACGTTGTTGTTTTACTCAAAGTATGTTCACAACTCTACTTCTACTACACATTGCAAGTATGTTCAATGTATAAATGCGCCTTCTAAGCATAGTTAATTGAGGGGTCCCCTCGATTAACTATGTTCTAAGATAACACAAAATCCTATCTAGGACTGAAAAGCAGGAACTGAAGTCAAGATGCCTGATTGGCATGGTTAAACCCCACTCCTTTGTGCTTTCAGGATCATCAAACGTGATTACTTTTCATGTTTTAGCAAGGAGAAGACATAGAAAATATGGAATAAATTGAGAATTGAGTCTCAGTGATAACTTACAATGCGACTACTCTAACAAAGGCTGCCTGACAAATTTCTCTTCAAATAATAATGTAATGAATAAAACCCATGGAGCCGGTTAACAATAGTTTCCCAACAAATTCAAAATGCAATCAAGCTGCACATTACAAATCCATACAAAAGCTAAAGATTTGTAGTCCTTTTGATAAGCAACTATTTTTTTTAAATTTAAACTTTTCAAAATGACAGTGGTCAATTTACAAAGAAATTATTTGCTTGTATAGCCTTGCAGCTGGGTTGGAGTAGTCACAAATTGTAAAACCCTGTGCATGTCTATTAAAAAAATAATTCTCTTCACTTAGTTACACACATTTACTCATTGCAAATTATATCACCTTTCTAGTTTTTCCACAGTTTCATTCAATGTATGGTTCTCATATTTAAGTTCTCCTATTTCTTCTTGAAGTCGTTTACACTCCTCTTGTAACCTGGCATATTCATCCTCTAGGTTTGCTTTTTCTTCCTTCACTGATTTTAACACCAGCATGACTTCAGGCACAGTATGGTGTCCATAGTCTCTATAGAGATGCAGCAAATCTGGAGGCTTTGCTGTGTTCAGACCAACATCATCCCAGTCTTCGAAATCCTAGAAATATGTGCCATATAAATGAACATTAAATTATTAATGTTCATCATCATACATGTATGACCAAGGAAATTACTCCATAATCATTGGCTAACCACAAGCCAATTCATTGTTAATTTTTCATTTGCACTGAAGTGCAAATTACCGGTAATTGTCTAATATGAAAGCCCATCAAGCAATTATCACTAAAACTGATATTTCAAAAATTTTGAAAGAAATTCCTAATATCAGTGCAAATCCTTAATTCCATTTGCATTCATACAATTACCTACTATTAGATACCAAATAAAACAGACAATTCAACATAGAAAAACATGCAATACATGAAAATCAATGAATATGTGAAACACACCTGATCAGCATTTTCATCAGAGAAAGTCACAGATGTCATTCGGTAACCATTCTTCAACAAGTACTCATTAACCAGGAAATTCAATGCTCGCTTTTCATGGGGCCTCAGGGACTCCTGGTAAAATAGCAAAAACATCATTTAATTCACACTGGGGAAGCATTTCTTTTACTAGGCTTCTGACCCATCATAAAGTTACTACACAAGTCCATGTACACAACACTCAAGAATCATCTGCTGCCTTACCCCACATGATACATGTTCACTCTCTGATTGATGACCCTGGTTGCCCTCAAGGGCTGGAGTCTCAGTTTCTACAATGGAATTTAAAAACGTCGCAGGAGTTACAGGTGCATTATAGAGATAACTAGATAGATGGAGATTTATGTGACATCTCCACTCTTTTAGTTATTGGGACCACAGCGTTTTTCAGCATCATAACATTTGCAGGTGCCGATACACATTTTTAGTGACTGTCTCAAAGAGAATTTGCAATGCTTAGAGCTGTTTTCAAATAAACACTATAGAACTAAAATAAGTTTAGTCACTCAGCCCAGTCATAACAGGCCCAGACAATCTAGTGAACCAATCCTAACTCAAAGCAAATGCATGTAGCGAAGACAGAGCACTGAGTAAGTTATAATTGTTAAACATACTAAAACAAAACCAATGAAAGCAAATTCATACAACTTTCATTACTGAAAGACCTGAGTAGATGGATGTGTTTTATAGGGTTGCTTGCACACAAAATGCATCAGATGTAACAAATTTCAAAATTGAAATTCATGACTTTTACCAGTTGCTTCTGTCAGAGATCCCCTCAAAGCTTTAATTGTGTCATGGGCTTTCCTCAGTTCAAATTCCAAAACTGAAATCAAAACATGACACAATATGTTTACGATTTTGTTTTTATGATTGTACAGTATATAACAACTTAGCTGAAACATGATTACTCATCTGGCATTTTTAAGGGCCGAGACACAAATGTAATTGATTGCCAAAATGTGCACTTATCAGATCATGTGACAAAGAGATGGGCTTGCCTTTTAGAGCACTGGACTCAAGATGAAGCAGTCTGGGTTCAAACTCTAACAGAGAATATTGTAGTGCACATGTGAAACTTGACTGTCACAGTGCCTTGCCTCCCTCACCTCCAAGATAAGGACATGTATACAATATTACCAGCAAAATCTAATGCAGGGGTATACCCTGCAAAGTACCGTACATGCATTTAGGGAGAAGAATTACAGAAATCTAGGGAAACGCAAGCCAAAATAAGCTCATATGCTATGGTCACTTGGCCCCCAGCAGTTAACTTGGGGTGTAGAATAATTATTATTAAATGTCGTCTTGTTGGCCAGTAAAGGCATAACATAATGAAGTGTACTTTTTGTTCTGATTATATTGAGGAACTTGGACACCAGAAAATTCTAACAGCAAACCCAAACTTTCAAGAAGACCTGCCAAAGAAACCTTAATGTCTTCCACAGAAACTAAACTATCTATAAATACTTATGAGTAATTCTGGTCAGATAAATACAAACACACAAATTAGGTAAAAGGATCAATACTGCTATGTAATGACCCTTTTGCTTCATTTGTATGCATTTTCATACAAAAGAATATTTGACCACAGACTCACCTGTAGTAACAAATATTTTCCAACAGATCTTATAACAAAGTTAAAACACACACAGTCAACAGCTGCACAGTATGTATGCAATATTAATTTGCTTCCCAGATGTACCTGCAACTTTTTCATCAGTTTCTCTGACACCGTCATCAGAATACCGAGTATAATCATCAAGTGAATCAATGGTGGCAATACTCGATGTACGAGCTGCAAAATATAAATTAAATAATAATAATAACTTAATTAATTATTGAGTATGAAAACAGTTTCTGTAAGCTTAAAATGCAGACTTGCACATTTTTGCAAATGTTGCCAGTTATTTTTGACAGTAGTATATGCATATCACATAGCAGCTGTACACAAGTACACAAGTTCTAAGAAGTGGTCAAACATAGTCTTTTAAATAACTGACTAAGCTTGATGTGATAACATTTCTAACTAGGCTTCAATATATCAGATTAATTCAAGCAGGTTAGTTTCTCAGGTCCCATGATAAAAACTAAAATTCCTTTTGGTAATGTCGAGGTCCTCGCCGAACGAGGAAATCGGGAAATATGCGGTCATTTAGTTAATTTCCGGCCTAAAATGAACACAACCATGTTAAGCTATAGGTAAATATATATAACACTGATCTCATGCAAATAAAACAATAATCAAGAGAGGCATTTATGCCATGGTTACTGTAATTTTATCACATAAAGATGAACATTCTATTTGTTATAAAAACAACTCACGCATGACAGGAGAAGGCGCATCTCTTGAATTTGTCTGGTATTGACGTTCGAAGTTTCCAGGATTAGAGAAAAAGTCACGTAAACGGGGAATCTCTAGTCCTGCTTCAACTAATTCCGTGTGCAGCTCAAGCGCAGTTAACAGGAGCTGGTGAGTCAGGAGTTTTTCTGCGAATATATCGAAATCACTCGCAGCTAGCCGAGGCGGGTTTGCTTCGGTTTCCTCCTCCGCATCCGCCATATTGTCAAGCTATTATCTTCAAGAGGCGCGGTTACTAAAAAACAATTTAGAGCCTGCAATCGGACAGCTGAGTTTTTCTGAATAATTATGCGCGACGCAACGTAAACAAGACCAATTTGTTTTTTCGTCGGATGCAGTGAGATGATGTCATGAGTTCGTAGTTGATTTTGGAGACATTTTGCAAAAAATCAGCCGACTTTATGACAGTTTAAAGTCAGGAAATTATTCCTGCATGTTTTAGGAAAGCGTAGTTATGTTGGATCTTGAAGTTGTCCCCGAACGATCGCTGGGGAACGAACAATGGGAGTTTATACTCGGTTTGTTGAAACATAATTGGTACTTTGTCTTTTCATACATATCACGAAGTTTCTACTCCCTAGCCTAGACAAGTTCACCTTAACATATTAGCATTTGTTGCTGGAGCTGTTAGTCATTCACTCTCTAATCATTTCAAGGAATGCCTGTTGCACAGTGCGTGCAGATTCTCAAGCGACAGTGTCGTGTCATCAAAACTGTACAAGCCATGTACAGCGAGGCGGTAAGTGATTCAGCAATTAGCTCTCTTTCGCAATTGACTCTCTTTCTCCCAAGAAATCGTTTAATCTTTTAATAATTACTCAGGGACAGAGGACTGCATCGTCAAAGTTTTGATACGAGCATGTACAATGTAACAACATTACTGCTGAATGTCATTCAGCATGTTTAATAATAATTGACAATCTCTCAATTCCTTAATGCACGCCATCAAGAAAGTTGCCTTATTTTACTTGGTTTGCTTTTTGATTCAGAATCCTCTCGCCATGGACCTGGTTTTAAACTTGCCAAACGATGGAATAAGGCTTGTCTTTGATCCTGTGACGCAGAGATTAAAGGTGATATTAATTGTTATTTTCCTTCTTTTGTTTTTTTGTTTTTGTTTTTTTTTTTTCACCTTATGCTGTACTTTCTTATCAAAGTGCTATCTAATCCCTAAGACCTACATGTACTACTGCATCTGCACATTTCACTTCACATTATGCATTAACAATGTGTTTGCATTACTCAGATAATTGAAGTGTACAGCATGAACAAAGTCAAGCTGAAATACTGGTACGATGTAACTTTGTCTTAAAGTCCCCCAGTTGTCTTAGGAAATCTTTGCTAAGTCTGTTAAGCTCTCAAGGTCACCGACCATGCAGTGCAGCAAGGGTGTAGCCTGGGACAGCAGGGTCCCATTTGTCCAGTGTTCTACTATTTGTCTCTGTTTGGTGTGTACTTTTGAGCCCCACCGAGAAATTAATAGCAAAGACCTCTCCCGTGCAAATTATGAACATGGCTAATTCTGAATAACTACTTGCTGTTAAAGTCAGATTTTATTTGGTCCATAGTTGCTCATCCACTGGCATATATACACTAACAAGTAGCAATTAAAAAACAATTACAGGTCTTCACCCTTTTCAGTTGTAGCATCCACTACACTGTCACTTTACTGTCATTTAAACTTCTGGCCCAGGTTGTTCAAAGGCTGAATAATGATATCTGCCGGATCCAGTGGATAACAAACCATGCTATCCTCTGGATAGTGATTTATCCACCTTTTGAACAACCCAGGCCAGAAGGTAAAGGCCGAAAGTCAGTAGCCCTCCAAAAGTGGAGATCAAATCTCACTTTTCTGTCAAAAGAAATCATTTTGTAAAAGTAGCTAAAAAAGTGCAAAATGCTACTAAATCCAAAAGTGACTAGGCTCACTGTTGTTTTCAAAACTTTATAGTATGTTACTAAGCACTCAGGTCTTTTGATTTATTCCTTTACAGTGGAGTGCACTTCAATTCTCCTCAAGTCCAACCTACAATTGAACAAATAGACAT